>Ga0207830_100523_pt1 | contig 6837 bp, 9 predicted proteins | sample TtanPargueraPR_6_FD_187740 | JGI IMG/M metagenome (GOLD analysis project Ga0207830, IMG submission 187740) | Aerobic enrichment media microbial communities from Bioluminiscent Bay, La Parguera, Puerto Rico - Tt and E2 (3) (SPAdes) | ecosystem: Environmental > Aquatic > Marine > Unclassified ... | reverse complement strand
AAATCATTGATATCGAGACAGACTGGACGCCGGTTTTTCAGTATAGATACGAAGAGCAGTATCCTCACAGGTATTCCCCAGTCGACAGTACACTCGCATAGGCAAACCCAAGCGCCGCCATAGCCGTGGCATGAACTTGTGCCGCAGGCACCTTCACGCGGTTGAACTCCAGATCCATTGTGGCGCAGGCATCTTCCAACACAGTGACCTTGTAACCAAAGTCCGAGGCCGCACGGCTGGTGGCTTCGATGCACATATGGCTCATGGCACCAATCACCACAACCTCCTCGATGTTGTTAGAATCGAGCAACTCTTTCAGATTGGTCTTCAGGAATGAGTTGGGGTAGTTCTTGAGAATAACCGGCTCATCACCTTCCGGTGCCACAGATTCGTGGATGTTGATGCCGTCTGAGCCCGGCGTGAACACAGGCGAATTCGGGTCCGGAAATTCATGGTGAACATGCACCAGCAGGTCTTTGTTCTGACGCGCTGCGTCAATCACCTCTGCTGCCTTGGCGGCTGCCTGTTCAATGTTCACCAGCGGCAGTTTGCCGGACGCAAAGTACTCATTCTGAATATCCACAACAATAACGGCTCGCTTATGCATTAGACGGCTCCTCATTGGGTCATATGTTCCAGGTGTGTTTGGGTCAGAAAGAAAGAATCTCACCATCGGCAGGGATCAGAACCTGCTCATCAATTCCCTCGTTTTGCACGAATTCGGCCAATTCCTCGCGGCTCAGAGTCATATGGTTCACCGCGTCCATGTGCACGGCGACGATGGCCGCGTCCGGCAAAGCGCGGTGCACCCGCCGGGTATCTTCTGTGCCCATGATGATCGGGTCGCCCTCAAAACCTGTTAGTTCCGCCGCCCCGGCATTCAGCACAACCACATTCGGCTGGAAGCGCTCCAGTGTTTGCACAACTTCATCGCGCCACACGGTATCGCCTACCACATAAGTGGTTTTCTGCCCCTCTGCCTCAAAAACCACGCCCATGATTTCCCCAAGCACCTTTGCCAGCTCTGGAATGGCATAAAGGGTATTAGAGCCATGTTGTCCGCCGGTTTTATGGATGGTCACACCGCCAAATTCGGCTTCACCATTCAAAATACGCACATCCTTGAAGCCTTGTGAGCGGATCATCGCAGCATCCGCCGCATTCTGCACAAACAGGGGAATACTCTTCGGCAACAGCTTCTGGGCGGCATCGTCCCAGTGGTCCAGGTGGGTATGGGTCACGATCACCGCATCGGTACCCTCAATCACATCCTCAGCGGCCATGGGCAAGCCCACCAAAGGATTGCGCAGCTCACTACGGTACGTGTTCGGAAAGCCCGGGTAAGCCCCCTGGTCGGCCAGCATGGGGTCGATCAGAAAGGTGGTCTCTCCGTATGTAACCTTGATGGTGGCATTACGAATTTGCTGTATCTGGTGGCTGGATTCCCGGGAATCCGATTCGGCGAATGCAACGCCAGCAAAAACAGTCGAAGCCAGCATCAGGGCGCCAGAAAAGGTTTTGATCAACATGGTGCTTATCCTCCAACAAGGTGTTCGTTGATGGAATAAAGTCTACGGAGATCTGATCACCTCCAATATTGACCTGAAAGACAATGATCGAAAGAATCGGGCCACGCAGGTATTATCAGGTTAAATAAACCGCAGGAGTGACACCGTGGCGCTACCGAAAGTCGGGCTTGTTCTTCACCCGCAATTCAGCCCTTTCCATTTCTCCGTACCCTACATGGTGTTCAGCATTGCCCTGCCCGAAGGCCCCTTGTTCGAGTTGCTGATAATCACGCCGGACGGGAAGCCCCTGGCATCCGAGCGGGCCATGACCGTGCAGCCGGACGGAGGCCTGGATCTATTGGATGCGGTTGATATTGCTGTAGTACCCGGTTGGCACGATCTAACTGAAGCGCCACCTCCCGAACTGTTGGAAGCCCTCATCCGTTGCCATAAGCACGGTGCCCATGTGGTGGGCCTTTGTTACGGCACCTATGCACTGGCCTATGCGGGTTTGCTGGATAACAAACGGGCCTCAACCCACTGGTTAGCAGAGCAGGACTTTCTCAAGCGGTTTCCGCAGGTGAACCTGGATACCAACGCCCTCTATGTGGAGGATGACCGGCTGGTTACCTCCGCTGGTACAGCTGCAGGGCTGGATTGCTGCCTGTTTCTGGTGCGGGAGTATTACGGTGCCAAGACCGCCAATACCCTTGCCCGCCTTATGGTGGTCCCACCACACCGGGAAGGTGGACAGGCTCAGTTCATAGAACAGCCAGTCGCGATGTCCACCCAGGACGCGCACATCAATCGGTTATTGGATTACCTGCGGGAACATCTGGCCGAAAGCCACACCATCGATGACCTGGCCGCCCGCACCGCCATGAGTCGGCGCACCTTCACCCGCCACTTTCAGAAGGCAACGGGCATGACGGTGATGGAGTGGTTGGTGAGTGAACGGCTTCGGCGAGGCCGGGAACTGCTGGAAACCACATCGCTGTCGGTGGAAGCCATCTCGGAACGAATTGGCTTTCACACGGCAACATCGTTCCGGCAGCATTTCAAGCAACGTCACCACGTGAGCCCCCGAGACTGGCGCAGGACCTTTGGAGATGTGGTCTGATATTCCAGGCCACCAGTTCGGTCGCGTTGCACTGAGGAGGCGCCACGAGTGCTCACTTTTGTTTAGACATCAGAGGATGTCTGAGAAAACCAGATATATGGATATCGACTGACTCAGAGAGCGGCTTCGATTCCCAGTGGTTCGAATTGAAGGGCCACTTTACAGCAATCAGATCTCAATACTCTCAGCTATCTCCATAGCATCCTCCACCTCGACACCAAGCTATCGCACGGTACTGGACATATTTGTGTGCCCCAATAGCAACTGGACTGCTCGAAGATTTTTGGTCTTCTTGTAGATTAGTGTTGCCTTGCTGCGTCTCATTGAGTGGGTGGCATAGACGGAAAGATCAAGTCCAATACTGGTTATCCACTTCTTGACGATACGGGCATGTTGATGAGCAGTGATGTGATCATAATTCCCCATCCGGCTTGGCCATAAATAATCCATACCTGATAGTCCGCGAAATTTGATCCACGCTGACCTCCGCCCATTAAGTTGAGGCCAAGCGTAACCGTCTGACAGCAAGAGTTGACGAGCTCTTACCTGCTGCGTGCCGTCAATTGCCCAAATCTTCCGGTCAACTTTAAACCATCTCTCAGGTTCAACCCCATCAACACTAAATTGACTGCCCCCACAAGCAGTTCAATTCCTTGCACTGTATAAAAACGCGCATCAAAAGCGCCTACTGATGCCCATCTATCAAGAAATACAGCGCACGGTATTAATATCAAAATTCCGTTCATGCCAATGACAGGCATTCTTGTCTTCTTTTGTGAAACCAGCTTTCCACTTCTGGTTTTGGCCAAGGTGAAACCACTACCACCAGCTAGTGCAATGGAAGGCACCAGAATGAACAGACCTGGCCATACAATAAGGCTTTTCACAGTTGCGATGGACCCTGGCGAGCCGAAGAGCTCGACCAAAACTGTTACCGAGAAAAAGATGGCTATGCACAGAGTTGCTATTGACGCAGAAAGACGATGAAGGGTGAGCATCATGGTTTCCCCCAGGAAGGCTAGTTGGTAACATGTTGTCATTCTGTATACGACAATCCATGTTGTCAACACGTTGTCAACTTAGAAGGGCGCCAGATGACCGATTCTCAGAAAGGCCGAGTGTTTACCGATATTGTCCTTGAGGTGTTTAAGCTCGGAGGACTCCTTGTAAGCGAAGGTGATCAGATGGGATCAGAATATGGGATTACGAGCGCTCGCTGGAAAATCTTGGGGGCTCTTTCTCTCGCCGGTGAGCCACAAACCGTGCCGCAAATAGCACGGAGAATGGGACTGACAAGACAAGCGGTACAAAGACTCGTGGATGCTATGCATGACGATGAGTTACTGCTGTTTAACGAAAATCCGGACCACAAACGTGCGAAGCTGGTAAGTCTTTCTGAATTTGGAGCAATTGCATATTCGAAATTGGGCGAAAAGCAATCTGGTTGGGCAGTGAAATGCTCAGCGGACATCACACAGGCAGAGCTCGAAACGACGCTATCTGTTCTTAAACGAATCTCTGTCTCTATCGACAAGTAACGCCTAACGCATGCGCGATGGACTTGCTTCGGAAGGTGAGGTGGCTCAAAAAGAGGTTTTCTGCCCGCCTGTGTGACAAGCTGACGGTCGCAAAGCGGCGCGTCCTACGCGTCCGTCTTCCGTGACTTGTTTAACGTTCCATTTTTCCACTTCCCTATCAACCCGTATCCAGCAAGCAAAACACCCAAAACCAAAATAATCCCTACAAAAGCAAAGAATCGATCATCGCCATTAGCTTGGCTTACTATTGGGTCGCCTCCGCGAATCGAAAGCTCCCCTGACAGCAGAGCAAATCCGGCTATGAAGATAAGTACCGCTCCTCCAGAGAGGCTCTTGCTGTATTCGCCAAGGCGTTTGTCTTTTCGCTGTGCTTCTATGAACTCGTCTCTCTACTTTCCCTCATAGTTTTGGGCTTCAATAAATACCTCTTCATGCTCGGCTTTCGTGACCCGAGAGATCCAAAAGGGAGCCGCAAGGAAAACTCCAATAAATCCAAGTGGGATGAGCAGTATTAACAGAAATTCCACGAATACTTCCTTGTGACGTTTAACGCTGATGTTAAGCGGCCGGTTTGGAGGCGCACCGCGCCGGAAAACCGGTCCGGTGGAGGCCGCCAGGCCGGAACGTACTCGAACTACTGGTTAAATGGCTGAAGCCGGCGAAGACTCAGCCATACAGCGGCCAAGATCGCAGCCCCCTCAAGCGCCACAAACTGCCAATCACTGACCAGCTCTCCCATTTGCAAAAGCCACATAGGGCAGTCAGCGGTGCCACTAATACACTCTCGGCTATTTGAGATAGGAACTATCCAACTCTCGACGGCCAAAACAATGAAGAGCGAAACGACGACGGCAGCTAATAGGCACCAAGCCCCGATGCCTGTGCCGATCAACGCGGCCCTCGCTTTCGACTGATCAGCTATGGCAAAGCAGAGGATGCCGACAAGAATTGGCCAACCGTACATCAGCCCGATTATCAAAGTAGGCAGAAAGCAATCCATTGCCATTTAACGCTGCCAGCATGCGCGGCTACGAAATGGAGGCGAAGCCGCAATGCAGTAGGCGTCGCCGTGACGGGCCTGGTTATGAGCTCTACTCGAGGCCGTAATCATCGGTGAATAGGTCCATTTTGCTGGTCACGTATTCCATTATCTCGTCGTATTTGCGTTCTTCTATCTTTCCGGCAACCACGAAACAAAAGAGGTATGAGGCGACATAATGGAACTTGTACTGATCCTTTGACCTTTCATCACATGCCCAGTCTCTTTTTACCTGCACCTCATTCTCATCCACCATTTCCTGAACGAGAGCATCGTTGCTCATATTGTTTCTCTTCGAGTAGATCAGAGGCGCAATCATATAGAGATTGTGGGCCGGGATTTCACCGATCCTCGCCGCTTCCATGGCCTCGGCCAGCGAGCCTTCTGCTTCCTCAAGCCATTTTTTCATGTCTATCTGCGATCCTCATGGCTCATAACGCTTGCATAAACTGCGGCCTGTTAAGGCCGTCCGGTGGAGGCCCTCAGGGCCGTAACAAATTTGATGCACTTGTTAGTGGGCACGGAGGCAAGCCTCCAGCCTTTCTCTCCAGTGCGGCCTGCATCGGCTGGTAAGCTTGCCGCCGTACCAAGCCAACTTGCGAACCATACTGTCACCAGCATGATGTAGGGCCAACTCCAGAGGAACTATGCCGTGCTCGTTTGGAAGGTTTGCATCAGCACCAGTCTCAAGCAGATATTGCGCTAGTGAAACATCATCGTTGTAAATGGCTGCACCAAGAGCCGACCCGGCCTGTGAGTCTTGATAATTAACATTAGCGCCGGCTTCAATTCGCTCTTTGACCAGATCGAGATTACCGTTGCGAACGGCAAAGATTAAAAGCTTGTCCAGTGTCAGCTCCATGCCAGTGCCTACTAACGCTGAGCTTAGCGGCGGACTTGTAATGGAGGCGTAGCCGCAATGAAAAGGCCGTCCGGCGGCCATTGGCCGCGTACTACAGCGGCTGGTTATATTTTCTTGATTCGCTGTACAAATTTTCGCCCCACACCGCAACGATGCACGTTGCCATCAGTGACGGGAAGACTGTTCTCCCCATTTTTCTTGGCCACTTTTAACCGTATGCCAAACAACAGTGATCGTGATTCTCTGAGCAAATCCAGAAGGATCTCGGTTTCAATTTGGTGTTTGGGAGCTGGATTTTGGCCGGTAATGGTAGCTTTATCGTTATGAGCAATTACTAGATTGCGGTACTCCTTAACATTGATCTTTTGTTTCAATTGCGAAATTTTGTACCGCTGCTCGTGCAATTCCTGATCAATGTGTTCTTCATAATTGCTCACCAAGTTGTACAGACTGAGATTTTCGTATGTGGTCCCGGACGACTCAAAACCTTTACCGTCGAATAACAGGCGTGCAGTTGATAGAACGATGTCGTTGTGAACGGAAAGCTGAATTATCTTTGCAGCTTCCAAGGACAAGCTGCTAATCGCATTAACACCTTCGTCGTTACAGTAGACCTCGTCGTAGAAATGGACTGTCGTGATTATGACCTGCCCCCAGTCTTTAATCCAACTGCTCCCTAGTAATGTCCGGTACTTTTGAATCAGTTTTTCCAAGTCGGAGAGCGGAGGCAAACTCCAAGGGTGTCTGATACCCCAGGGATGAATGCGGAC
>Ga0207830_100517_pt1 | contig 6943 bp, 2 predicted proteins | sample TtanPargueraPR_6_FD_187740 | JGI IMG/M metagenome (GOLD analysis project Ga0207830, IMG submission 187740) | Aerobic enrichment media microbial communities from Bioluminiscent Bay, La Parguera, Puerto Rico - Tt and E2 (3) (SPAdes) | ecosystem: Environmental > Aquatic > Marine > Unclassified ... | reverse complement strand
TGGTTCAGGCTTGCGCCCATTGACCAATATTCCTCACTGCTGCCTCCCGTAGGAGTCTGGTCCGTGTCTCAGTACCAGTGTGGGGGATAATCCTCTCAGAACCCCTAAAGATCGTCGGCTTGGTGAGCTGTTACCTCACCAACTACCTAATCTTACGCATGCCCATCTTGTACCGCCGAAACTTTAATCACAATAACATGCGAAATTGTGATACTATGAGGTATTAATCCACGTTTCCATGGGCTATCCCTCTGTACAAGGAAGGTTGCATACGCGTTACGCACCCGTGCGCCACTCGTCAGCTTCCCGAAGGAACTGTTACCGTTCGACTTGCATGTGTTAGGCCTCCCGCTAGCGTTCATCCTGAGCCAGGATCAAACTCTCCGTTGTAAATATAAAAAGTTTAATATCTTTCGCTCAAGGTTTACTTGTCTCTCAGAAATTAACAAAGTTGTTTTTAAATTAACCTTGCTTTTTTGTGCTTCAAAATTTTAAAGAACTTGCGTAAAAAAACCAGCATCGCAATCTTTCCTCTTAATGCCGGTCGTCTACTTTTCTAATATCTTTACTGGCTACTCTTCTCTCATTATCTCACCCTGTAACCAGAACTCGTTTCCCTTTTAACGGGGCGACAAAGGTAATTACTTTTTCAAAACCTCCAAAACTTTTTTGCTTTTTTTTTGAAACTTTATCTCTAATGTCTCATGCGGCTTTGACGTGATTTTTTAAACCGTTTTACCGGCTCTTTTGTTCACTCGTTTTTACTCTCATTATGTCGCTTGAACGTTGCTTTGTTTTAAAAGCGGCTGCAAAGGTAATTGCTTTTCTGAATCTTCCAAAATATTTTTTCATTTTTTTGAAATTTTATTTTCGAAATATTCCCGGTTGATCATTCAATTTCAATAGCTCATTTACCATCTCTCCTAAAAGCTCAACCTGCATCATTTTTCCTTTGAACGTCGCTCCCTGTAAAAGCGGCTGCAAAGGTAAATCTAATTTCGTTTCTTCCAAATACTTTTTAATGTTTTTTCGAAACTTTTTTAAAACCGCTGATCCCGCGTAAAAACCGTAGCCCCTACTATGAATCAACAGCGCTCCCCTCTGCCGTTCCTGTTCCCTTCTTGTCTATGAACTGTGCTTCTCTCAAAGCGGCTGCAAAAGTAAGCAAGGTTTTGTTTCTTCCAAACTTTTCACTGCCTTTTTTACAGAAAAATTTTACCTTTGTCAACAACGAACTGATTATCAGCAACAACTATTTCAACAAAAAAATGGCTATTATAATACGTACCGATACAGACCGAGGTTACAACTAAGTTATAATATATAATACAAAGCCATAATGATGGGGGACTAAAACAAAAAATGCCCTTTCGTTTTAGATAAGAAAGGGCATTTATTCGGGACAATAAGGCGGATTATCTCAAAAATAATTCGATTACCGGAATTTCAACGTTTGGTTTGTTTACTGGTAAAAGCAAGTTAATGTCGTTCTCTCCTGTTTCTTGCTTTATCCAATGACCATATGGTTTTCCTATTTTTATTTCTGAAGCATCGTGTAAGAACTGCGCATATTCTACTTTATCGCCATATCCTGGCAACAGGAAGTTTTGCAAGGGGTAGTCTAATAAATGTATGTATAAACGTTTCGTTTCGGGATTATAAGTTAATAAAGTATTGTCAGGCTTTTGAAAATCGTCAGGTGCCTGTGTACAATTGTATATGGCTCTATCGTTATATTTCATCCACTCCCCCATCCGGGCTAATGCTTTATCAGCGCGATAGTCGAAAGCTCCGCGGGCAGTAGGCCCAACATTTAACAGCAAATTACCTCCTTTACTAACTGACTCTATTAATAATACCAATAATTGTTTGTTGTCTTTCCAGGTGTGTTCATCGCGATAATAACCCCACGACCCGGAAAATGTTTGGCAGGTTTCCCAGGGAATACGAACGCCATTCTCTTTCGGCCACTTATTAACTTTGAATTGCTCGGGTGTGGTAAAATCCCAGCCTCCCCAATAATCTTTTAAATCAAGCCGGTCGTTTACAATAATTTCCGGTTGAAGTTGACGCACCATCTTAATCAAATCAATTGCCCCCCAATCCGTATGATCTTTCCCAAACTCACCCGGAAAAGAATAGTCGAGCCAAAGGATATCGACTTTTCCATAATTGGTGAGTATCTCGCGTACCTGATTTTTCAAATATTCACGATAAATACTCATATCCCGATCTTTATTTAACTCATCGTATTCCGCTTGTGTTTTTGCGCTTTGAGGATGAACACGGTCAATTGTATATTCGGGATGATGCCAGTCGATTAATGAATAATAAAACCCGATTCCTAATCCTTCAGCGCGAAAAGCATCCACCCACTCCTTTATTATATCTTTCCCATATGGAGTATTCATAATAGTATAATCGGTATACTGCGATTCGAACATATTAAATCCCTCGTGGTGCTTTGTGGTAATAACCGCATACTTCATTCCGGCGGCTTTCGCCTTTTTAGCCCAATCTGCGGGGTCGAACAAATCAGGGTTAAACAGCTCAAAATACTTCTGGTAGTCTTCGTCAGAAATTCGTTCTCGTTTTTTAACCCACTCATGACGGGCTGCCTGGGCATATAAGCCCCAATGGATAAACATTCCGAAACGGGCATCAGTCCACCATTTTAAACGTTGTTCTTTTTGGTCAGGAGTTTCGTCCCAAATTTTTTGTTGCGCAAATGTTGTCTGATTAACAAGCAACAATACGAGGAAAAACAATATTGTTTGTTTCATTTTTAAAAGTTTAGGTTATTATGATTATTGTGTAATTACATCAAACTCTGCTATTCCAATCCGACCATTTTCTTCGGCAGGTGATAAAGCTACAAATTTTATATAGCGCGTTTTAACCGGATTGAAATTTTTTATCTGCCAAACCGGACTATTTCGAATATTCGAAAACTCCTCCTCTGTAACTGCTTTGTTCCAATCTTTGCCATCGCTACTTACATATAAGCTGTAATTAAAGATTATGCCAGGATTCCATCGTTGCTGATCGGGCAAATATTTAAATCCGGCTAAGTTTACCATTTCTCCCAAATCAATGATATATTCAACCGGAACATTTTTTTCAGTTGTCCAGGCTGTGTTAATATCACCATCAAAAATAAAACTCACGTTTTCTTCTTTGTCATATGCCCCAATAACTTTCCATTTAATTTTTGAGATATCAAACTCTGCAACTGAAACAGCACTTTTACTACTTTCATTACTATCGACAACTATTGCTTTAACCGTAGCTTTTGTTTCTAAACTAAACGGCGTTTCATACTTTATGGAGTTGCTACCTGGCTCTGAGCCGTCAATTGTATAATATATATCCAGTCCTTTATCAAAGGCTTCAATATTTACCAGTCCGTTTTTTGACCGGGATATTTCGGGTTTAACAACAACTTTGGGGGCATGGTATATTCCAATTTTAGTAATAACCGGGCATGCTTTTGCATCGACAACCGAAAACCGCACTTTTGATGCTGTTGTTTCGGGTAAACGTAAAATCCGTTTTCGTCCGATGGTTGTTTGTGCATCAATCTGAATCCACTTATTATTAATGTATGCTTCTACCGTAAACTCCTTTACTCGTTGCCCCAATCGAATATCTTCCTGAACCAAAAAGCGATTGAATGTTGTCGGCTTTTCAAAATCAATAGTTAGTGTTGCATTTATAACACTATCATCGCTTGCCCAGTAAGAATCCGGATCATTGTCGGTTACATTTTTTGCCTGGTATTTTTTTGAATTATCGCGCACGTTGCTTGCTTCCACTTTTTTGCCCGCTGCAAGATCTTTTTCAAAATCGGCATCAATGGCTTTTTTCAGTGCTAAAATTTGTTGAACATCGTTTTCATGAATCAGTCCCCGTGTGTCTACCGGGAAATTAATTAGCAGCGAGGCATTTCTTCCTATACTATTATAATAGATATCTAACAACTCCGGAAGTGTTTTTACTTTATGGTCTTCGTATTGATGATAATACCAACCCGGACGTATTGAAACGTCAACCTCAGCCGGAACCCAATGCGTGCCATCTTCATGACCACTTCTAAGTTGTGCATAATTAGGAGAGCCCGGATAAAACTCATTTCTTCGAATAGGTGCCCAGTTTGTAGGCATAGCCCAACCTTCTTCGTTACCCACCCAACGCACATCGGGCCCGGCATCACTAAACAAACAGGCACCGGGCTGCAACTCGCGAACAATTTTATACGTGTTTTCCCAGTCGTAATATGTTTCTCTATCAATTCGCCGCTCTTCATTGGCGCCACCATAGTAACCAGTACCACCATTAGCACCGTCAAACCAAACTTCAAACACCTCCCCATAGTTTGTCAATAATTCCTTTAACTGATTTCTGAAATAGGTAATATATTCTGGTTTCCCATAATCAGTATGATTACGATCCCATGGAGAAAGGTAGATACCAAGCTTAAGACCATATTCTTCACAAGCTTCTGCCAATTCTTTAACCACATCCCCCTCTCCGTTTTTCCAGGGTGCGTTTTTCACAGAGTGTTCGGTGAAAGCCGATGGCCACAAACAAAATCCATCATGATGTTTGGCGGTCAAAATTATACCTTTCATACCTGCCTCTGTGCAAACACGTGCCCATTGCCTGCAGTCTAATCCTGTTGGATTAAACAGTTCCCGACTTTCATCTCCAAAGCCCCACTCCATATCCGAGAAGGTATTCATATTAAAATGAATAAACGCATAATACTCTAAATCATGCCAGGCCAATTGGCGCGCCGAGGGGATTGGTAAAACAGGTTCAGGTGGTGGAACCGTTCCACATGAACTTACAATGTAGAGTATAAAAAGAATAAAAACGCGGTTTTTCATCGAGATGGTTTTTTAATTTTTTTAATAACGCTATAAATATAAAACGATATTTTTAAAATATATAAGTAATTAAAGAGTTGTACATGCTACGTCAATTTCGATTTGTGCTAATTACTCTGGGGCAATAATGAATATTAAAACCTTCACCCCCAAAGTAAAACAAATTATGAGTTACTAACAATTTGAAACGACACAATATCACGTTGTTACAAATCACCTCTGATGTAGTGTAAAAAAAAGCATTTTCACATAAAAACACCTCATGGTATTTATTTTTCCATTGCGGGAGTATTGTCCCATTATGAAACTACCACACATAAAACAAAAAAGACATACATACCTGTATTACTGACACTTACACATCATGGCACATAGATTGCTTTTTGCGCAGGTGAACGTACTAAACATTATTGTAAAAGAAGATGGACGAAGCAAACTACAAATTAAAATTTGGTTTTTACCTTATTAAGTCATAATTTGCATAAGTAATTTATTGATTCTGAAATTTAAAGAAGGTAAAAAATAAGGGGTTATTTAATCTTTCCGCGAATTTCATATCAACAGTTTTATTAGGCAAATGAAGTAAATGTTAGTGAACATTTGTTTTGTAGTGCTTCTAATTTTATGTAAAAAATTAGCAACTTAAAAATCAACATCGATATGAAAAAAATTCTACCCAAATCAAATTTAGCGCGAACCCTACTCCTGGGGTTGGTGTTTTTGTTTTCCGGTGTATTACAATCTCAGGCGCAATCCTACATTGATTGTAATTCGCCACAATGTACAGCAAACGACTTTAGGATTGATTCAGTTTGGCTGGCAAGCGATACTCATGGAACTGCCTTACCATTAGATTTTTGTGCGACTAACCAGTACCAGCCTTTAAACGTTTATCTGTTTACAGAGTTTGCAGTTGTTGGAGCGACAAGATACTCGTTGCATGCTTATTTTGAAATAACTGTGAACGGCAACGTGGTTGATACGGTTGATCAATGTTATTTTTACCAACAGCTTATTCCTGAAGGGACTCCTATTTTACTAGATTCCTTATTATGGCAATGTGGAGAAGAGGTTAGCATCCAGAATGTATATTTAACTTGGAGTCCAAATTCAAATTCAACAGAATGTGGATGTGGTATTAAATCGAAATGCTCCTATAATCCGGCTTTTGTTGAGGTATTTGCTCCGCTTGGGGGAGATTTCTCATATTGGGCATGTAATAATGGTGACGCAGGAATTGACGTTACATATACAGGAACAGCAAGTGGGGGAAGTGGTTCTTATTTATACGAATGGGATCTTGATGATGATAACCTATTTGATGACTCTACAATTCCGATAACGAATATTGTTTATTCTTATGGAAATACTCCAGACTCTGTTCGATTAAAGGTAATTGATGCAGCTGATCCAACCATCTTTTCTGTTATTTCTTACCAAATGAACTTTGTTGACTCTATAGAAATTACAGGAGATGTTACATGTTTGGAAGGAACCGGCGCAATTAGCCTTACAGTAACAGGAGGCAATAGTGAAAATTATGATTATTCATGGAATAGCGGAGAAACAACACAAAACATCAGTAATCTGTCGAACGGAGAGTATACAGTTACTGTTACAGACTCACTCGGTTGTACTGAAACTAAAACATTTACAGTTGCATGTTGTAATGACACCATTTTTGCCTTAGAAGATTTTTCTGTTTGCGAAGGTAGTAATATTGAATTAAGTGCAACCTTCACAAATGGAGCCAACTATAACAGTGCTAGCTGGGTTGGCCCAAATAGCTTTACATCCAATTCAATAGACACAACTTTCGAGGCTACCTCAACTGACTACAGCGGTGAATATATTATTACTGTAAATTATGGCGCTGGCTGTGTGGCGAAAGATACGGTTGAAGTATACGTAATACCTGCTACCGAATCGACAATTGATACTACCGTTTGCGACAGCCTGGTTATTAATGGTGAAACGTTTACGACCAGCGATACTTACACCCAGGACTTGACAAATGCAGCTGGTTGTGACAGCACGCTGACCATCAACTTAAC
>Ga0207830_100509_pt1 | contig 7056 bp, 13 predicted proteins | sample TtanPargueraPR_6_FD_187740 | JGI IMG/M metagenome (GOLD analysis project Ga0207830, IMG submission 187740) | Aerobic enrichment media microbial communities from Bioluminiscent Bay, La Parguera, Puerto Rico - Tt and E2 (3) (SPAdes) | ecosystem: Environmental > Aquatic > Marine > Unclassified ... | reverse complement strand
TGAGTAGGGTGGAGTATGAGAGTCTTTCAGGACGGTCCGTATAACCACACGTTAAGTCGGACCCTGGCTGGCGCCAGTGCCGCTTAACATTCAGCGTTAGAGGTATAAATAAATATGCCAAATCCGAAGTCAGAAAGTTTATTTCATTTCACAAAATCACTGGATGGTTTGTTAAGCATACTGAAAAATGGTTTCTTCCCCAGATTCTGTGTAGAGGATCATACTTGGTTTGGGATGTCAGATAATGCAGCCGCATATCCTATTGTTTGTTTCTGCGACATACCATTATCTCGAATTAAAGATCATACAGATTTTTATGGAGCGTATGGCATTGGACTAACCAGGGAATGGGCTCAAAAAAATCACTTGGAACCAGTTATATATAGCGCTGGTTATGGTTCGGTTCTCGATATTGCCAAATACCTATGGCAAGAAGGTGTCGAAGCAGATGATGAAAAATTCGATATTGATCGTTTTTCATATTTTTCTAAGCTGGCAAGATATATAAAGCCAATAAAAGGAAAGATGACAGTTGGTGGCGAAATTTTGGATAAAGAATTCTACCAAGAAAACGAATGGAGATATGCTCCGCACGATGGTTTAGAAACAAAAACTTTATTCAAAGAAAGCTTTGATGCTAAGCGGGAAGAAGAAAATAAAAAATTGGAGAAGAAACCTTTGGAAATAGCCCCACAAGATATTAAGTATATTTTTGTTTCTGATGATACCGAAATTCCGCAGGTGGTTGATTTCATAAACACGCAGCTTGGACATTTCCCTCATACAGATCTAAAAATACTTTTAACCAGGGTCCTTTCCCTAAATAGCGTCGAAAATGACCTCTAACAAGGCCAGGCACGGCGACGCCTTTTTCGTTGCGGCTTCGCCTCCACTACAAAGCCGCGCATGCTGGCGGCGTTAAATTGATATGGAAATTGTCCTCGTTCTAGCGGTTGTTGGGCTTTTTTATCTCTGGCCCATGCTTTTGTCAGAACTGCATCTCTATCGATTAGGCCAGTCGTCTGCGGTAAAACTGCGGTTGAAGTTGTATGGCCTGAGCTACGGTATCTGGTTAATTTTCGGGATCGTTTATTCCCTGGTTTTAACTCAGCTAAATTTTGATGCAACAGAGCACGCAGCGACCTGTGGGTTAGGTGAGAACGCCTGCGACCAAGCCTATCTTATGACTGTTGAACGAATTGATGAGTGGGGTGACTTTTTCTTACATCCCGTTGCTGCGCTCTCCGCATGGTTCGTGCTGCAATGGCGTACGAAGCAAATTTAACAAGTTGTTGTAGGTTGTTCCGGCCTGCGGCCTCCACCGGACGGCCCTGTCGGGCCGCCGCTAAACAAAAGCGTTAGGTCGATCATGGAAATTGATTGGAACGTAGTTGCAACTGGAATTGTCGCCCCCGTGGCGGCCATCCTATTGAAAACTCTTCTTGATTTCAGCCTAGCTAGAGGGCTAGTCAAGTATCTTGGATACATTCCATTCCGCGGTGTTTTTCGCGACAAGCCACCGAAGCTGGCCGGCACGTGGAAACATGAATGGGGGGGCGGCGGGTAGCAGTGACTTTGCAGATCCCGCTACACGAACGCACACAACGACGCTGCGGCAGTTCGGTCGGTTTGTGTATGGTGAGTTTTCGGCCAAGGGGGTTAAGTACAACCTCCTAGGAAAAATTCAGGCTGGGTATCTCGTGGGTGATTGGAAGGATGCTGACGATGAACTTGCCTATTTTGGATCCTTCCAACTCCGAATCTTGGACGGCAACTCGATGTTGGGCAAGTACGTGGGACATTCAAAGACAAAGGCTGTCGTTCAAGAGGATGACTGGGAATGGACGAGGCATACCTAACAATGCAAGTCACGGCGACGGTTACTGCATTGCGGCTTCGCCTCCATTCCGCAACCGCGCGTGCTTAGCGGCGTTATATCTGGAGTAAAGGATGGACCGTATCAGGGTTCCTGTAAGAGCTTATCGAGGCTCAAATCCTAAGAAACGGGAGGATGCTCGAAGGAAGGCGTTGTTAGCGAAAAAAATTGAGGAATATCTCAATAAACGCTGGGATGAGCATGAAGAAGGTTATTTGGTGATCATGTACCACGAAATTGCTTTAGATTTGGGAGAAGATTTGGAAGAAGTCAGCGAGGTAGCTTTCTCAGTTCAGGCAGGGGGCAACGGTATGACGTTCTTCAAGGAGCCTAAAGGCTCTCAGAATAAGTGAGTAAATATTGATCAGGTGCAGGGGCGAAAAAGTTCTGCAAAACTCGCATGGCTTGGTTACGGTGAAGTCTTCAATACCTTTTATGGAGAAGATCATGCTTCGAGTCAGTCATACGAAATGTAAAAAGTGCCAGAAAATCGCTCATGTATCGCAAATTCAGTTCCCGGAGTTCGAGTGCTTGGATGTAAGGGCCTGTAATGAACGACAGAAGGTCATCCATTCTGCGAGCAAGCGCTGATATAACCAGTCGGTCAACCGGACGCCAAAAGCGTACCGCTTTTGGTGCCCTCCGCTGGCGCTCCGGCGCCGGTTACCATCAGCGTTAGGAGATAGGGATGTCTATAAACATTGAGGTGGCCGAGACCACTGAGCAGTTTGATGCAGGTGGCCGGTTGTTTCGTGCGTATGCTGAGTTTCTGGGGCTGGATTTAGAGTTCCAAGGTTTTTCCAGCGAGTTGGCTTCGCTGCCAACGATGTACGGTCCACCCAACGGTGCACTCTTGCTGGCCAAGCTGAGGGATATTCATGTTGGTGCCGTCGGTCTTAGAGAGTTTGAGCCGGGCGTTGCTGAGATGAAGCGGATGTATGTTCTTCCGGACTACCATGGCATGGGTGTGGGCAAGGCACTGACCGAAGCGTTCCTTGGCCGAGCAAAGGAATTGGGTTATGGGTCGGTGCGGCTAGACAGTATTCGTGAGCTTGATAAGGCATTGCGGCTTTACAGCGATTACGGCTTTAAGGAAATTGAGCCTTACCGATTCAACCCACACCCGGAAGCCGTATTCATGGAGTATAAAATCTCCTAACAATCGGCTGCACGGCGACCGATTTTCCGCCGCTTTGCGGCTCCAAACCGGCGCGTGAGCCGGGCGTTAGATTTAAGGGGATTCGAGATGGCAGTGAATGAACCAGAAAACATCGTAATATTCAAAAATTGCGCCGCTGTAATTCTCGACATTCTCTACCAATCTTTTCCTAATCCGGTCGACCTAGACATCTTATACCTGGAGCCAAAACGACGGACGCGTCAGCTCAAGAATTTTGATGATGAAATGAAATCATACGATGAGGGCTACACGGTTGATGAAAATCCAGTCAAGCCGCACTTAGAGATTTATCGAAACACAATTTACTACATGATTTCGGAAGATATATTAACGTGCAACGATCCGCAGCATGGAGACTCTCAAAGAACTTTTCGTGCTTGTAGGCTGACGTCGAAGGGGTTGGGAGTGCTTGGTAGATCATACTTAAAGGAAAAGCAGAGCATTGGCACTAAGCTGCATGCTGCCCTGAAGGATGGCAAGTATAAGGTTGTGCAAGACCTCGTAAAGCAGCTCATATTTTAAGTAGAAAATCTAACCATCGGCTGCACAGCGACCTCTTTTCCGCCGCTTCGCGGCTCCAAATCGGCGCGTGAGCCGGGCGTTAAATTTTCTGGAGGATTAGTCCGATCATAAAGAATATTGCCTCAGCTGTTATTAGTGCGTTTATTATTGCCAGCCTACTCGCCATCTGGAATGACTGTTTCTACAAGGCCGACCGGCTTGCTGGCTTTTGGCGAGCGGAGTTCGAGACTCAGGAGTCTGATGTTGAGCGGTTCGAAGGTATGAAAACCAGCTATGCATTCATTCTCCAGCAAGAAGGCCAGGTACTTCGAGGACCGACGGAGAAAATATCCGAAGAAGTTGCTGGGGAGGTCACGGATTACCAGCCTTATGACCGCATTCATGGCAACGCATCCGGAACCATGGCGTATAAAGTTTATTCAAACAATACCCTTGATCTTGTGGTCCAGGAAAACGGACGGTTGAGGAAAAGCTCCACTATTCTGCATTTGGAAGTGGTTAACCAAAATCACCTTGAGGGTACTTTTGCTTCGACTGCAGCTAATTCAAAAGGTACAGTCGTTCTGACCCGCATAGACTGAATTTAACAAGGCGCATCAAAACGCGGCGTGCGGCCGCCGGGCGCACTTTTCATTGCGGCTGCGCCTTCATTACAAATGCGCCGTTGTGCGCTGGCGTTAAATTAAGGAAATGAGTGCAATGGAACAATTCATAGGCTACATCGCCACGGGCGTAGTAAGCCTTGTCGTTGGCCTGCTTCTCCAGCGCTTGCAGGCAAAACCTAAGCTCCTGTACTGGGTGCCTGGGTCATTCATGTTTAATCTGAAAGAGCCCAAACTCGCCCTGAGAACGGACTCTCTCACAATCCAAAATGATGGGCGTTTGCCGGCAACGAATGTTGAAATAATACACAAGCAGCGGCCAGACCATTTTCAATTCTCTACCGCGATCTCCTATGTAGAAGATACTGGCCCCGATGGTTGTCATATCATAAAGATTCCGAGTTTAGGCGCCAAAGAGTTCGTGAATATACAGCTCCTTAGTCATATCCAAGAGCCGGTTTTGCTCAATGTCCGCAGCGCTGAAGGCCCTGGGCAGCTGATTCAAGTCCATCTGCAACGCATCTACCCAAAATGGTTTCAAGTGTTCGTTGCCCTGTTAATGCTTCTTGGTTTTGGCTTCCTAATCTATTGGATTGGCTCTGCAATCGTATTTGTCTCGAAATCTATAGGAGTGGCATGAGTTTGAGACCGAAATTTAACCAGTGCAGGCACGGCGACACCCACTACATTACGCCTTCGGCTCCATTCCGTGGGCGCGCATGCTGCAAGCGTTATAAATCAAGGAGCTGTCCGCAATGAAGAGAGACATGGATTTAGTCAGGAAAATTCTTCTGGCTGTGGAGGCAGACGAGCGGCCTGATTCCATTTCTGGCTATGACTCTGAAGCTATCAAGTACAACCAGGCACTCGCTATCGAAGCTGGCTTAGTAGAAGGGCGGGTCTTGAATGATAACTCGAACGCAACTCAGGTCCCTTCTGCCGTCTATATCAAAAAGCTCACATGGCAAGGCCATGAGTTTATTGATCTGATGAAAAAGTCAGAAGTCTGGGAAACTATACAACGTGAGTTCAAAGAGGCCAGCTTTGCCACCATTCTGAAGGTGGGTCGTGATTTGGCGGAAGGCTGGGCGAAAAAGCGAGTTAATCAGCTTCTGGCCGATGATTTATAACAAGGCCATTAAGGTTGTTCCGGGCCTATGGCCCTCCACCGGACGCCCTTTTCAGGGCGCCGCTTATGGTTGGCGTTATAAATCGGTAGGTCATGGATATACCGTATGAAGATTTAGCACCTCTCTTCGAGGCGTATGGGGCAGCGTGTTTTCAAGCACAGCATTTGGAACATGGTTTACTCTTGCTCCTAAAGATACTTCAACGTCCTGCTCTCGGAAAAAAGCCGACCCTCGGAAAATTAATAAAGCATGCAAAAGACTTGAAGCTTTTCACAAGCGAGGACTCGAGGAGCCTTAGGTCAGCCCTTGAACTTCGGAACAACTTGGTCCACGGCTACTGGCACCAAGATAAGGTTTTGAATATGAGGGACGCCCACACTCGGTCGAGCATTAAACGGGAACTGGAGGCTTATCAGGCCGATCTGCGAGTTGCCAGTGCCCTAATAGATGGCGTCATTGATAGCCTTTTAATTCATTGGGGTGAAAGCTTGGTGGGCTTCGGAGATGCAGCGATCAAAGACTGGCAAACTGACATTGCCTATGCGGAGAAGCTCCTGGAAAATTTATAACAAGGCCAGGCATGGCGACGCCTTTTTCGTTGCGGCTTCGCCTCCACTACAAAGCCGCGCATGCTGGCGGCGTTATGTGTACCCATCGGATTGGAGGAGCAGATGAAATCCATCACGACTTCGCTCATGTTTGTCGGAGAGCAAGCCGGGAAAGCCGAGGAGGCAATCAGGTTCTATACTTCTTTATTTCCTGGTTCACAGATCACTGATATTCAGCGCTACGGAGCCGGTGAGTATGAACCAGAAGGTTCTACCAAAATGGCCCGGTTTACCATAAACGGAACCGAGTTAATGGCGCTGGACAGTCACCTTGATCACCAATTTAGTTTTACTCCCTCCATGTCATTGTATGTCGAGTGTGAGTCCTCTAACGAAATCGAGGAGGCTTTTCGGGCCTTAGCCGACGGCGGCTCGGAGCTGATGCCTTTGGATCACTATGGCTTTAGCCAAAAGTTTGGGTGGCTGAAGGATAGGTACGGAGTGTCTTGGCAGCTCAACCTATCGGATTAACGTGCGGAAAAGTCAATACATAACCAAGCGCAGCACTACGCAGCCTCCGGCTGCCGGACGCTCGCAAGCTCGCGCCGGTGTGCGCGGTGTTATGCACTAAATTGAGTACCAGCATGGACGTAATCGCAGAGTCCGTAAAACTGCACAGTCAGGCGTGGAGTGACCAGAGCAGATTCACGGAATGTTTGGAGCAAGCGGCGGGGCTGCTCAAGCAAGCTTATGAATCTGGAGATACCAGCTCTCTACTTATCAATAACTATGCAGCCGTGCTTTTGGACTTGCATCGAAATTTTGACGCCCTTGAATTACTGCGGCTTTGTGATCCGAATTTTTCTGAATTCTGCGCAAACTACGCCATAGCGGTCGCAAAAGCAGCTTACGATATCGACCTAATCCGCCATTGGAACCAAGCTGCATCAAAATACCCTAAAGACGAAAGAGCTATTGTCGCTTACATGGACTGGCAAGGACTGTAAATGCATAACAAGTGGCTGTTGTCGGACGCACCTACGCTTGCGCTTCGGTGCGCCGCAAAGCCAAGGCGTTAAATTGATATGGAAATTGTCCTCGTTCTAGCGGTTGTTGGGCTTTTTTATCTCTGGCCCATGCTTTTGTCAGAACTGCATCTCTATCGATTAGGCCAGTCGTCTGCGGTAAAACTGCGGTT
>Ga0207830_100496_pt1 | contig 7156 bp, 4 predicted proteins | sample TtanPargueraPR_6_FD_187740 | JGI IMG/M metagenome (GOLD analysis project Ga0207830, IMG submission 187740) | Aerobic enrichment media microbial communities from Bioluminiscent Bay, La Parguera, Puerto Rico - Tt and E2 (3) (SPAdes) | ecosystem: Environmental > Aquatic > Marine > Unclassified ... | reverse complement strand
CACCGGCTCGAGCTGGCGGCCAAGTACGCCACCGGCTTCGTTCTGCTTTTCGATCAGCATCAGCATGGTGTCTTTCAGTGCGGTTTCACTGATGGCCATGGTGCCGGACAGGGAATGGAGAATACCGACCTTGATGGGATCTTCGGCGGCAACAGAATTCAGGGAGACAGACAGCGCCAATGCAGAGAGGCCCAGTTTCACGTGTTTTTTGATGCTCATGTTGTGCGTCCTTTTCGTTGGTTTTGGGTCGTCAAACGCAAAGGGGTGATTGCATCTGCCGTTCCAACTCCTACAAAAAGCATTAAAAAACAATGTGTTATCTAGTATACAAGCTAACCGAAGGCCGCTATAGCCAGTAAATTACCCAGATTAAGGCATGATTTTGGTGCCTCCTGGCGCAGTTTTGCGCCTTACTGGTGCATGACCGGTTTTACCCAACCACTACGATAAAATCATTAAGCTACTGTTTTTATTGAAATATCGTCGTTTATTCGGTGTATGGCACACAGCTTGCCATCGATCATGTATACAAGTCTGACCACACATGAGGACAACACCACATGCCAACCACCCTTGGATGGACAATCGCAGACTGGCAACAGGCCTACAGAGAAGGCGCCGAGCCGGAAGCTTTGATCAGTAAACTTATGGATTACTTGGAAGGTGACGACAACGCCTGGATCTCCCGGCTAAGCGCAGAGGGCTTCCACCAGACCATGGTCGAGCTGGCAGACAGGCTGGAAGGCGTCGACGGCAATCTGGAGCAATTGCCGCTTTACGGCATTCCATTCGCAGTAAAAGACAATATTGATGCTGCCGGCTTTGAAACCACCGCCGCCTGCCCGGCCTTTGTTTACGCCCCCAAACACGACGCCACCGTGGTGAGCCTACTGAAAGCCGCCGGCGCGGTGGTGATTGGCAAAACCAACCTGGACCAATTCGCCACCGGGCTGGTGGGCACCCGGTCCCCTTATGGTGCGGTACCCAACAGCGTTAACCCGAAGGTGATCAGCGGCGGCTCCAGTTCTGGCTCTGCCTCTGTGGTGGCCCGGGGCCTGGTGCCCTTTGCCCTGGGCACAGACACCGCCGGCTCCGGCCGCGTACCCGCAGGCCTGAATAACCTGGTGGGGCTGAAACCCACCAAGGGCCTGTTCAGCATTAACGGTGTGGTGCCGGCCTGCCGGTCGCTGGACTGTGTCTCGGTGTTCGGGCTGACCATTGCCGATGCCGCACGGGTGGCTGAGGTGATGGCAGGCTTTGATACCGCCGATGCCTTTTCCCGGAAAGCGCCCAGCGCCCTGCCCCTGGATGCCCCCGCCATTCGCCGCCCCGGCCCGGTGCAGCGCCTGGCCATTCCTGAACACCCCGAGTTCTTTGGTGACCAGCATGCGGAAGCGGCATGGAATATCACGCTGAGCCAATGGCGCCAGTTGGATACCGCCGGCGTTGAACTGGTGCCGCTGGATTTCAGCCCGCTGCTGGAGTTGGCCGCGCTGCTTTATGAAGGCCCGTGGGTGGCCGAGCGCCACGCTGCGGTGCAAGGGTTTATGGCAGACCACGCCAGCGATATGAACGAGACCGTGCGTTCCATTATCAGCAAGGCCGGGAATTTCACCGCCATCGACACCTTCAACGCCCAGTACCGCAAGGAAGAACTGTTGCGGCAGATTGATACTCTGCTGGCAGAAGTGGATGGACTGCTGGTGCCCACTGCCCCGATCGCGCCCACCATTGAAGACGTGAATGCCGACCCGGTATCACTGAACAGCCAGCTGGGCACTTACACCAATTTCGTGAACCTGGCGGATTTGTGCGCCCTGGCGGTGCCCGCCGGCTTCCGGGACGACGGCCTGCCCTTTGGCGTGACCTTGATCAGCGGTGCCTGGAAAGACCGGGAACTGCAATCCCTCGCCAGCCAGTGGCTGAACGCCCACCCAACACCCCTGGGCGTTACAGACAAAGCCCGCCCGGAGGAAGTGGTTACTTACCAACCGGCGGTTCCGACCATTCAGGTAGCGGTAGTCGGCGCCCATTTATCCGGCATGCCCCTGAACACCCAGCTCACCGAACGCAAGGCCCGACTGCTGGAACAAACCACCACCACGCCCAATTACCGCCTGTACGCCCTGCCCAACACCACCCCGCCCAAACCGGGCCTGAAGCGGGTGGAAGACGGCGGCGCCGAAATTGTGCTGGAAGTCTGGGAAATGGCCGCCTCGGAATTCGGCTCCTTCGTCGACCTGATCCCCGCCCCCCTCGGCATCGGCAACGTCGAGCTGGCCGATGGCCGCTGGGTGAACGGCTTCATCTGCGAAGGCTACGGCTTCACCGGCGCCAGAGACGTCACCGAATTCGGCGGCTGGCGAGCTTTCATTAAATCCAGGGCCTGATCCACCTACTCCGGAGACCAAACAAAATGTTCAAAAAAGTCCTGATCGCCAACCGAGGCGAAATCGCCGTTCGCACCATTCGCACCCTCAAAACCATGGGCATCGGCAGCGTGGCCGTTCACTCCCATGAAGACCGCCACAGCCTGCACGTCACCACCGCCGATGAAGCCGTGGCATTGGTGGGCAAAGGCGCCAGCGAAACCTACCTGGACAAGGCCCAGATTCTGGCAGCGGCCAAGCAAACCGGCGCGGAAGCCATCATTCCCGGTTACGGCTTTTTGTCCGAGAACGCCGACTTCGCCGAAACCTGCGAGGCCGAAGGCATTGTGTTTATCGGCCCCACCCCGGAACAGATGCGGGAATTCGGTCTGAAACACCGGGCCCGGGAACTGGCCGAAGCCGCCGGCGTGCCCCTGGCCCCGGGCAGCGGCCTGCTGGAAACCCTGGACGAAGCCCTGCAAACCGCCGAGCGCCTGGGCTACCCTGTGATGCTGAAGAGCACCGCCGGCGGTGGCGGCATCGGCCTGACCCGCTGCAACAGCGACAGCGAACTGCGAGATGCCTTTGAAACCGTGCGCCGCCAGGGCCAGAGCTTTTTCAACGACAGCGGGGTGTTCCTGGAGCGCTTCATCGCCCGGGCCCGCCATGTGGAAGTGCAGATGTTCGGCGATGGCCAGGGCAATGTGGTGGCCCTGGGCGAACGGGATTGCTCCCTGCAGCGGCGCAACCAGAAGGTGGTGGAAGAAACACCGGCCCCCAACTTGCCGGCGGCCACCCGCCAGGCCATGCTGGATGCGGCCGTCTCCCTCGGGCAATCGGTAAATTACCGCTCCGCCGGTACCGTGGAATACATTTACGATGCCGACCGGGACGAATTCTACTTCCTGGAAGTAAACACCCGCTTACAGGTAGAGCACCCGGTGACCGAGTCTGTCACCGGCCTGGACCTGATCGAGTGGATGCTGAAAATCGCCGCCGGCGAAAGCCCGGACCTGGCGAACTTCAAGCCGGAGCTGAACGGCGCGTCCATGGAAGTGCGCATCTACGCCGAAGATCCGCTGAAAGACTTCCAGCCCTCCCCCGGTGAACTGACCGATGTGTACTGGCCGGAAGACGGCGTGCGGGTAGATACCTGGGTGGAGAACGGCAGTGAAGTCTCCGCCCACTACGACCCGATGATCGCCAAGCTGATTGTGCACGGCAAAGACCGGGCTGATGCCCTGGCCAAATTGCGCCAGGCACTGGCCGAAACCCGGCTCATGGGCATCGCCACCAACCTGGATTACCTGCGCCAGGTGGTGGCCCAGACGAGTTTTGAGGATGGTATTGTCTCCACCCGCGCTTTGGAGAGTTTCGAGTTCAAGCCCTCGGTGGCGGAGGTGCTAAAACCCGGCACCTACACCACGGTGCAGGACTACCCCGGCCGTGTGGGTTACTGGAACATCGGTGTACCGCCCAGTGGCCCCATGGACGACTACGCCTTCCGCATTGCCAACCGGATTGTCGGCAACCATAACGACGCAGCCGGCCTGGAGTCCACACTGATTGGCCCCAGCCTGAAGTTCCACAAGGATTCCATAGTAGCGCTGACCGGTGCTCTCACAGACGCGACCCTCGACGGCAAAGCGGTGGAATTCTGGACACCTATTACCGTCAAAGCCGGCCAGGTGCTGGCCGTGGGCAAGGCCATCAAGGGCTGCCGTACCTATCTGGCGGTACGTGGCGGTTTTGATGTGCCGGTGTACCTGGGCAGCCGCTCCACCTTCGCCCTGGGCCAGTTCGGCGGCCACGGCGGCCGGCCCCTGCGCCCGGGCGACATGCTGGGCATTAGCCAGCTGGAACTGCCCGCCTGCACCACGCCAGGGCCAACCCACGACCCCGCACCGGCCGACCCGGACCTGATCCCGGATTACCCCAACCACTGGGAAATCGGCGTGCTCTATGGCCCCCACGGCGCCCCCGATTTCTTCTCGGAAAAATCCATTCAGAAGTTCTTTGAGCAGGATTGGGAAGTACACTACAACTCCAACCGCCTGGGCATTCGCCTGAACGGCCCGAAACCGGAGTTCACCCGGGAAGACGGCGGCGAGGCAGGCCTGCACCCGTCCAACATTCACGACACCGAATACGCCATCGGCTCCATCAACTTTACCGGTGATATGCCCGTTATCCTCACCAAAGACGGCCCCAGTCTGGGCGGCTTTGTGTGCCCGGTGACCATCGCCAAGGCCGAGTTGTGGAAAGTGGGCCAGGTAAAACCCGGCGACACCATCCGGTTTGTGGCGATTGATAACGACACCGCGGTACAACTGGTCGAACGCCAGGAACTGGCCATCAAGAGCCTGATGGCCCCGCCGGCGGTCACCCTGGTGGCGCCTGACCTCGCGCCACTGAATGGTTTGTCCGCCACCATCCTGGCGCACCTGGACGAAACTGACGGCCGCCCGGAAGTCACCTACCGCCAGGCCGGTGACCAGTACATCCTGCTGGAATACGGCGCCAACGTGCTGGATCTGGGCGCTCGCATGCGCATCCACGCGCTGATGGAAGCCATCGCCGATGTACAACCTAACGGCCTGCTGGAACTGTCCCCCGGCGTGCGCTCCCTGCAGCTGAGATACGACGCCCGCCTGCTGTCCCAGGAAGCGCTGATGACCTACCTGCTGGACCTGGAAGCCGCCCTGCCGCCCACAAACGAACTGAAAGTCCGTAGCCGGGTCATCCACCTGCCCATGGCGTTCGAAGACAGCGCCACCCTGGAAGCCGTGGAGAAATACCGCCAGTCCGTGCGCGACACCGCCCCCTGGCTGCCCAACAACGTCGACTTCATGCAACGCATCAACGGCCTGCCCAGCCGGGACGACGTCAAAGACGTACTCTTCTCCGCCCGCTACCTGGTACTGGGCCTGGGCGACGTCTACCTCGGCGCCCCCTGCGCCGTGCCCCTGGACCCGCGCCACCGGTTGCTCACCTCCAAATACAACCCGGCCCGAACCTACACCGCCGAAGGCACCGTAGGCATCGGCGGCATCTACATGTGCATCTACGGCATGGACTCCCCCGGCGGCTACCAGCTGGTGGGCCGAACCCTGCCGATCTGGAACAAATACCTGAAAAACAAACAATTCGCCGAAGACTCGCCCTGGCTGCTACGGTTCTTCGATCAGGTGTGCTACTACCCGGTCACCGAAGACGAACTGACCGAGATGCGCGACCAGTTCCGCGCCGGCAAGCTGGAGATCAAAATCGAAGAAGAAACCTTCGATCTGAAATCCCACCAGGCCTTCCTGGACGCCAACGAAAACTCCATTGCCGAGTTCCGCAAACTGCAGCAGGCGGCCTATGCTAAAGAGGTGGCTTTGTGGAAGGAAAGCGAAGCCGAAGAACTCGACCGCCTGGCCAAGGCCCCGCCAAAACCGGGTACCTCAGACCTGGAGCGGTTTGGGGAGTTGGTTAGCGCGGAGATTGCGGGGAATATCTGGAAGTGCTTGGTAAAGCCGGGGGATACGGTGGCGGAGGGAGATCCGCTGGTGATCGTAGAAGCTATGAAAATGGAATTTGAAGTGAATGCTACTCTGGCCGGTAAGATCAGCGCTATGCACGTGGAACCTGGGAAATCTGTTACGCCTGGCGAACCTTTGTTGAGTATAGAAATCTGATGAAAGGTGCCCCGGGGAGGCCCGCTCAGAATATGACCACACATCCCAAGAGAAAAGTGTCCGTGGCGAACAGGGTTTACGAAGCCCTGAAGGAAGATATCTTTGAGTTCCGCCTGATTCCCGGGGACAAGTTCAGCGAGGGCGACGTAGGTGCCCGGCTGAACGCCAGCAGGACACCAGTGCGCGAGGCACTGTATCGGCTGCAACGGGAAGGCTACGTGGATGTCCTGTTTCGCAGTGGCTGGCAGGTTAAACCCTTTGATTTTCAGCAGGTGGAAGAACTCTACGACCTGAGAATAACTCTGGAACGGGCAGCCATGCACAAGATTTGCGCCCTGCCTGAGGAGCCACAGACCCTGCGCACCCTGATTGCCATCTGGAACCCGGACCACCCCTCCGAACGCGCGGTGGGCAGCACCGTGCGGGCGCTGGACGAGAGTTTCCACTGTGACTTGGTGGCCGCCGCCGGCAACCGGGAGATGACTCGCATTCATCGGGAGATTACCGACCGACTGCGGATTATCCGGCGCCTGGATTTCACACGGGATGATCGTGTGGACGCCACCTATCTTGAACATGCCCAGATTCTGGACGCGCTGCGCAGTGGCCATGCTTCCGATGCCGCCGACCAGCTGACCCGACATATCCGCTCCAGCCAGCAAGCGGTGCGGGAAATCACCATGGAACGAATCAAAGAGGCGGCGGAAGCCCATCGTGACGGACAGGAAATTGCCCAGAAAAGTTCAGCAAAAAAATGAACTTAGGTTCACCGGCAAGCTCACAGAGCTGTAGGAAATATCGCACAAACCGTCTGGCGGATGTCCGATTTTGCAAAATTTCATACTCCGTAGAATGGTCACTGTCAGGGATGACAAGCCAGCACGGACGTTGGCTCACGGACGAGAACTCCACGGATTCGGAGTTGCCCGATGGATCAGGGCTACAGGGATGACTGCAAGGATGAAGTGCTCAGGATGATGCGCAGCCTGATGGATCAGGCAGGGGTCAGCCACGGAATTTAGGGACTACACGGACAGTAGTCCCTTTCCGTGCACTAAACCGCCCTCGCACACACCCTCCCCTTTTTGTTCTGCACCGTTTCGAATC
>Ga0207830_100466_pt1 | contig 7586 bp, 8 predicted proteins | sample TtanPargueraPR_6_FD_187740 | JGI IMG/M metagenome (GOLD analysis project Ga0207830, IMG submission 187740) | Aerobic enrichment media microbial communities from Bioluminiscent Bay, La Parguera, Puerto Rico - Tt and E2 (3) (SPAdes) | ecosystem: Environmental > Aquatic > Marine > Unclassified ... | reverse complement strand
TCCCCTGATAACACGTTCTTCTCCGCTGGCCGGCCCTTTTGGATTTACAGCACCATCTTTCAATTTTTCGTATGCATCCTCAGCGTACCAGTCAGAACAATATTCGGCAGCATTTCCCAACATGTTTTTCAATCCAAACGGATTAGCTTCTACATTTTCCGGTTCCTGAGTTTTGGCACCACTGTTCTTTTCGAAAATAACGTAATTATTTATTACATCACTTTCCTTTCCAAATATTTTCCCAATGAATCCTTTTTCAGCAAAATCTTTTGGTTCACCTTCAAAAAAGAATGGAGATTCTGTTCCTCCGCGAGCTGCATACTCCCACTCAGCTTCAGTAGGCAAACGATAGGTTTTACCGGTTACCTGCGATAGCCATTTACAAAATGTTTCAGCAGAATGGTAACTCATGGTTATTGCAGGACGATCCCCCAGGCCCCAGTTTTGATCGGGTTGACCATAGGGTGGTGTTGGCCCCGAAATAGCATCAACATCTGTCTCTGTTCTCGTACCTTCGGTATCTGTAGTTCTTCCTTCTGCTGCGGTAGCCGAATAAAATGCGAGATAGACATCCCAGCTAATTTCTATTTCAGACATAAAGAAAGGGCTAAGTTTAACTTCCTTTTGCGGACCTTCGTCTGGTTTTCGCATTGCTTCCGTTTCAGGACTTCCAATTTTAAATGTCCCTCCGGGAATGGCTTTCATGTTAATTGAAACAGTTGTGTTGGGAATGGTTTCTGTAAAATCCTTATGTTCTGTTACGACAGTCGCAGCAGTGAACTTTTCTTTCGATTCGTTTCCTGAACTTCCAAATGAAACATTTTTAGCATGAAGTGCATTTGGATCGTAATGCCCAACATGTAAGTGGCAGTTAATACAGCGAAGTTCATCTTCTTTTTGGGTGTAATACAGATGAGCATTTTGTCCATCTTTAGTCAAGGTTAATGGAAATAAATTTTGATGACAACCCACACATGATTCCTTAAACACATGGTGGCTTGCATACTCAAGCGTAGATTTTTGCTCCCAGTTAAAATCGGCGCTGTCCTTAAAGATGAATCCATAAGCATCTCTTGCTGACGCTTTTATTTTTTCTTTTAAATAATTTTGTCCCTTAGGTGGCAGATGACAATCAACACACCCGATTTGTATTCCTACACGGGTATCGTAATGAACTGATTTTTTCCAGGAGTCAAAAACATGTGGATGAACATGACACATTTCGCATGATTCGTTGGTGGAAGTAGCTTCTATGGCTTTGTTGCCATAAATTGTTGCTATAATTCCAATTGTAAAGCCAATAAGTAAAATTAGCAAAATTTTCCTGCGTAAGAATCCAACAAATCTTTTCAACATATTCAACGTTTACTTTAGGTTCAATTGATTTAAAATGAACCCCAAAAATAGCAATTTATTAAAAAGATATTCAATAATATGTTGAATTGTGCGGTATTTAGAAAGAATTAATCAATTAGATTTTATTCAGACAATTAAAATTGATTGATATATTCTAACATTCAAAACAAAACATTTGGTATAGGTACATAAACCTCTATTGTTTTAATTGATACAAAAAAGGTTGCCTGAGAAGACAACCCGGGGAATAATTAATTCTCGAAAAGAATTAAGAAGAGGATAGAAAAAACTCTCTTGAAATGTTTTAACCATTTACATTTCAATATTAAGAACAACACATTACAATTAAGTTAAACATTAATTTAGAATCTGTTAAATCACTTTTCAGGAGAGTATTTATTTCGTATCTTTCGGAAAATGAACACCTTAAGCAAACAATATTATTATATTCTCGATTTTATATTTCCATCGTTATGCATATCATGTGGCAACAGATTAGTAAGTCAGGAGAAATATTTGTGTATCGATTGTTGGATTGATTTACCTGTAACCAATTTTCATTTAAAAAAAGAGAATAAGGTTGCCCAGCTATTTTGGGGAAGGGTAAATATTGAAAATGCCGCATCTTATTTTGCCTACTACAAGAACAGCAATTATCAAAAACTGATTCACGACACCAAATACAAGGGGCTTAAAGAACTGGGTTTTGAAACCGGAAGAAGATTTGGATTATCACTTTTAGGGTCCAAAGAATTTACTCAGGTTGAGATAATCGTGCCTGTACCGCTTCACCCAAAAAAACTAAAAAAAAGAGGATATAATCAGAGTGAATGGATTGCCAAAGGGATGGCAGAATCGATGAAAAAAACATTATCCTCAAATAACCTGAAAAGAAAAATTCACACTTCTACACAAACTTCTAAAAACAGATTTGAAAGATTTGAAAATGTTGAAAATATTTTTGAGGTTGAAAGACCTGAAGAGTTTCAAAACAAACATATTTTACTTGTAGATGATGTAGTAACTACAGGCTCTACACTTGAATCCTGTGCTTTGGAACTTTTAAAAATTCCGGAAGTAAAAGTGAGTGTTGCAACTTTGGCTTTTGCCGATTATTAAAGTTTTGCATGTGCTAATTATAATTGATCCTATATTTCGCCTTTCAACTTCTTTTAAATTTGTTTGTTAAAAAGCAAAAAAGAATCAATGAATTTTATAATCAGCAAATATATTCCCGGAGTTTCACCCGGAGTTACTTTACCGTCGAAACAAATGTTTGTTCTTTTGGGTGAAAAAGGAATACGCAGCATGGTAAGCGATCACTACGATTTATTAAAGAATAGCAGGATTAAAGATTTATTTCCTAAAAACCCTGTTGCGCTTGAAAAAGCAAAAGAACATTCTGCTGATTTTTTTATTCAGATTTGCGGCGGTCCTGAATATTTTAACCGGAACCGGGGAAAACCACAATTAAAAAGAAGACATTTACCTTTCAAAATTACACCAAAAGCAAGGGAGGAATGGCTCAATTGTTACATTCAAGTTTTAAAACAACTTGATTTGCCGGAAGAAGTTCTTTTTTCTTTTTGGAATTATCTTGATACTTTTTCAAAATGGATGGTAAATACAATAGAAAAGGAATAATGGATTTTTGATCCTTGTTACAAATTTTCAGAATCTGATTTACCCCATTGATAAGATTCTATTTTCAATCCTGAAAGATTTAAAATACGCTCAACCACCGTTTCTACTGCCTGTTCAATAGTTTTTGGTTTACTGTAAAATGAAGGAATTGCCGGACAAATTATTCCTCCTGCCAGTGTAACTTTTTTCATATTTTCAATATGAATCAAACTTAAGGGGGTTTCTCTGGGAACTAAAATCAACTTTCTTCTTTCTTTTAACATTACATCGGCTGCACGGGTAATTAAGTCATCAGAAACACCATTGGCAATACGTCCAAGATTCCCCATTGAACATGGGCAAATTATCATTGTATCGAAATCGGAGGAACCCGATGCAAAAGGTGCATAAAAGTCATCTTTCTCATAAACATGAAACGGGAAAGTTGCCTCGAATTCTGTTTTTAGTTCATAATCCCAAATGTCTCTGGCATTCGACGAAAAAACAACAGCTACCTCATCCAACTGCTTTTTTATTTCCCTTATTTTTTGAAATAAAATGCTGGCATAAATTGAACCACTTGCTCCTGTTACAGCTATAACTATTTTCCGATTCATTATTTATTTTTTACCTGCGCCCAATCTGGTAGTAAAGTGCCAGAGTAGCCACAAAATTAAACTGGTTTCGCAACCAATAATAAGGAGGTTCTACCGGCGGTTTGTCTCTGACCGGTATTAAAGAATAGGCAAGTCTTAAATCAGTTTTCCAGTTATCCGACATCTTAAACTGAAAACCAATAAGCGCCTGTAAATCGAAAGGACTAAACTTATTCTGGTCCTCGGGCGGGAATTCCCCATATTCATTAAATTCTTTTCCGCTTAACAAAAAACCCGGTGAAAGTCCTCCAAGGATTGACATTCTCTCATTTGCGCGAAACGCTGCATACAATGGCAGATCGATATAATTTAACCTCATGATATATTTTGTGGGGTCATTTTCCGTTGTTTTTTTGCGTGCGCCTTTTTGCATAAATTTTATTTCGAAACCTGCAAAAACTGCCGGAGCCAGGTCAGTTTCAACATAAAACCCAGCAGCAATACCGGGTTTATGAAATCCCCGATATGAATCACCTTCAACCTGAGTGGCATTAAATCCAACAATAGCACCTCCATCAAAACGCTGAGCAACAATAATATTAACCACAAAAAAAAGGATTAAAAAAATAAAAATACGTTTAGTCATTTATTTAAGTTTTTCAAGTTTTCCTTTTAAAATGTCAACACCCCGCCCTGCTTTTTCTTCAATGTAAACAACATTTTTTATTGCAACTTCCGGCCGGTTAGGATCTACAACAAAAACCTGTGCATCTGGTTTAGCATAATGTACTAATCCTGCCGCCGGATAAACCACAAGAGAAGTACCTATTACAACAATAATATCGGCCTCCTGAACTATTGGGATGGCATCATAAAGCGCGGGAACCGGTTCCCCAAACCATACAATATGAGGTCTGAGCTGGCTGCCTTTTTCACACTTATCTCCAAACTTCAATTCCCAATCATCCATTGTATAAACCAAATCAGGATCAATGGTACTTCTGACTTTTTTCAATTCGCCATGCAAATGTAAAACATGTGTACTGCCTGCCCTTTCATGCAAATCATCAACATTTTGAGTTACAATTGAAACATTAAACCATTCTTCCAATTCGGCAATTCCATAATGCCCATCATTGGGTTCTGCTTCCAACAATTGCTTGCGCCGTTGATTATAAAAGTCCATTACAAGTTCAGGATTTTTTTGCCAGCTGTCATAACTCGCTACATCTTCAACATTATAATTTTCCCAAAGTCCACCCATTTCACGAAAAGTTTTTAGACCGCTTTCCTGACTCATACCGGCACCTGAAAGAACAACCAATTTTTTCATTTCACTGGATTAAAGATTAAAAGTAGTGAGTGCAGAGATAAAAGTACGATTATTTTCTTTTTCATATATTTCTGATAAATCAATAAAACTCAAATTGTTAAGAATTTGAAGAATTTTATATTCAATCTCAGCGCTCAAATTCTCATTATCTTTTAAACTGATTTGGTACATTTGTATCAAATGATAGACCATGCTACCATAGAACGAATTCTAGATGCCGCCGAAATTTCGGATGTGGTTTCTGATTTTGTAACTCTTAGAAAAAGAGGGGTTAATATGCTGGGATTATGCCCTTTCCATAACGAAAAAACGCCTTCGTTTACCGTCTCTCCTGCTAAAGGTATTTTTAAATGTTTTGGTTGCGGGAAAGGAGGTAATTCTGTAAATTTTATAATGGAACATGAGAACCTTTCATATCCTGAAGCACTAAAGTGGCTGGCAAAAAAATATAATATCGAAGTTGTAGAGCATGAAGATTCAGAAGAGCAAAAACAGCTAAATGATGAGCGGGAAAGTTTAATGATTGTTTCTGGTTATGCTCAAAAATATTTTACCAGGTTTTTATGGGAGGAAAATGAAGGCAGAAGTGTTGGATTAAGCTATTTCAGGGAAAGGGGATTTCGAGAAGATATACTGAAAAAGTTTGAGGTTGGATATGCCCCCGACGGAAAAACGCCTTTTACAGATGCTGCTCAAAAGGAAGGATATAAAATTGAATTCCTTGAAAAAACGGGATTAACTATAAAACGTGATGACTGGATTCGGGACCGGTTTGCAGGAAGGGTAATGTTCCCGATTCACAACCTTGCCGGAAGAGTAACCGCTTTTGGTGGCAGGATTTTAAAAGAGGACAAAAAAATTGCCAAATACCTGAATTCTCCTGAATCAGAAATTTACCATAAAAGTAAAGTTGTTTATGGCATTTTTCAGGCAAAAAGAGAAATGTCGAAAGTTGACAAATGCTATTTGGTTGAAGGTTATACCGATGTGATGTCGATGCACCAGGTCGGAATTGAAAATGTGGTGGCATCGTCCGGTACAGCGTTAACCTCTGATCAAATCAGACTGATTAAAAGATTTACTCCAAATATTACCATTATTTACGATGGAGATGCCGCAGGAATAAAAGCCTCAATGCGGGGAATTGACCTTGTTTTGGAAGAGGGAATGAACGTAAAGGTATTGCCTTTGCCTGAAGGAGAAGATCCTGATTCTTTTGCCAGAAAAAAAGGTGCATCGGGATACTTGGAATATATTCAGGAAAACGAAACGGATTTTATTCAATTCAAAACCCGGTTGCTTTTAAAAAATTCAGAAAATGATCCGGTTGCCAAAGCCCGTTTAATTTCAGATGTAATTCGCTCGGTTTCCGTGATTCCCGACACTATTACCCGCTCAGTTTATATAAAGGAATGTAGCAAATTATTGGGAGTAAACGAGGAGATTTTGTATAGCGAAGTTCAAAAGCAAAAAAGAAAACATAACGATGATTTCAGGAAAAATCAGGTTCGTGAACAAACACGTAAAGCTGCAAAACAGCTAGCTAAGCCAAAAGAAATAAAAGCTCCCCGATTTCTTGAAGAAGAATTGGTATTCCTGAGATTCCTATTAAAATATTACAATTTCCCGGTATTTGAACTGGATTCAGAGGATGAAAATTCGAATGAAGTATTAACTGCTGCTGAATACATGATTGAAGAACTGGAAAAAGATGATTTAGTTTCAGAAAACGAATTATTCCAGACTATTTTTAATGAAGTAAGCGAGAATCTCGAAAACAAGGATTTTGATCCATGGAAACACTTTATTTACCATTCAAACAGCGAAGTAAGTGCACTTGCTACTGATTTACTTTCTGAAAAATTTGTTGAAAGCAAAATATGGAAAAGGGGAGGTGGATTTACCGAACAGGAAGAGGATATTCTTGAATTACTGGTTCCAAAAATTGTAAACGAACTAAAAGCACGGAAAATCAAAATAATGCTTCGCGAAATTGAAGATGAAATTAATGATTCATATAAAAACGACAATTTTGATAATGTAATTGATTTGCAGTCGAAATATATGAATCTTAAACGTGTAGAAAAATACCTTGCAGAGAAACTGGGTAGTCGAACTATAAACTGAAATTGAAAACTAATAATTAATGCGAACATTATTAATTGAAAAACGAGAAGAAATCGACAATGTAATACGGTCGTGTAAAACCTGTTTTTTAGCCATGTCCGATGAAAATGTTCCTTATGTTTTACCGATGAATTTTGCATTGGATGGAGACCATATTATTTTACACTCGGCGCAAAGCGGGAGAATGTGGGAAACAATAAATAAAAATAAGAATGTATGCATTAACTGGATTGTTGGGGAAGAGTTAAAGTGGCAGGATGTTCGTGTAGGATGCAGTTACCGGGTCCAATCAAAATCTGTTATAGCAGAAGGCAAAGTAGAATTTGTTGAAGATTTTGAAGAAAAAACACGTTGCCTTGAATTATTGATGAAACAATACAGCGATAGAAAATTTAAATTTGGTAAACCTTCGGTGGTTAATGTAGGGATTATTAAAGTACGAATTAATAATATTACAGCAAGAGAATTTGGTGCAAAACCCGAATTGTCATGGAAAAGCTAATTCTTCAGGCGGAGTTGAATTTTATGCAATTCTTCGATATCGTTCTTAT
>Ga0207830_100442_pt1 | contig 7965 bp, 8 predicted proteins | sample TtanPargueraPR_6_FD_187740 | JGI IMG/M metagenome (GOLD analysis project Ga0207830, IMG submission 187740) | Aerobic enrichment media microbial communities from Bioluminiscent Bay, La Parguera, Puerto Rico - Tt and E2 (3) (SPAdes) | ecosystem: Environmental > Aquatic > Marine > Unclassified ... | reverse complement strand
CGGCATCAAAATAGTTTTTATAAGCGCTTTCGGCATGAGGATATAATTTATTTCTAAAAAAGAATTTTGCTCTTTCAAATAACAATTCAGTATTATATGAAAAATTATTTAAACTGGAATCAATTAAGGTAATAATCTTTTCCGGTTCTTTTTTCCAACTGTAGCAGTGAATCAGGTTGATTGTAGTTCCTAAATCTTTTGGATTTTGTTTTAATACGCTTTCATAAAGTTGAATCGCTTGTAATCTGTTCTGTATTCTATAGGCACAGAAAGCGAGTTGTTTATTCCAATAAATGTTGGAAGAATCATTTCCATAAATTTCAGAAAAAATTGTATATCCATTTTTATACTTTTTCTGTTTGATATAATTTCTTCCCAGTTTAGCGGCAACTATTAAATTATCAGGATCAAGTTTTACCGCTTTTTCGAAGTGTTTTTCAGCTTCTGTCTGGTTACCTAAAAGCGTTTGGCATTCTGCCATTTCAACCAGTATTTCAACATTATCCGGCTCAAGTTGTAAGGCTTTACGATACGCTTTTTCTGCCTCCTGATAGTTTTGTAAACTATTATAAATCAACCCTTTTTTGATCAACAATTGAACATCTTGTTTTTGACTGTTTTGTTGTTCAATTAACAAAAGAGCCTTGTTGTATTTTTTATTAAGAATTAATAAATCAAGTTTGTTTTGGCTATGGGCTGTATTGAATAATAGCACCACTACTATCAGGTAAATGATATGCTTAAAAGTTTTCATGGCAAAAATATTAAAAAAAGGTTCCAATAATTAAATTTATTGGAACACTTTATACATTAAATTTATTGCAGTTTGAAATTAATCGGTACCGTAAAACTGACATTTACAAACTCTCCTCTTTGTTTGGCCGGTTTCCATTTTGGAAGTCCATTTATAACACGTAATGCTTCTGCATCTAATGAAGGATCAACTCCTCTGGCAATTTTTGCGTTTGCCACTGAACCGTCTTTTGAGACTACAAAAGTTACATAAACCTTTCCCTGAATTTTTTCTTCCTGCGCTTTTTCAGGATATTTTACGGTATTGGCAATATATTTTCTCAATGCCTGTTCGCCACCGGGAAACTCCGGCATCTCCTCAACAATAAAAAATATCTCTTCGTCGCTTTCAAGAATTTTGGGTTTTTTCTCAACACGAACTTCCAGATAAAAGTCTCCCAAACTATCGGTAACTTCTTTTAAATTAAGCTGTTCTGAAAATTTCGTTTTGAAACTTATCAAATCTTCTCTGCTTCCTTCAATTTTTAAAGTACCATCTTCAGTTTTCGTAGTTATTATTTTTATTGAATTTTCATCTTCAACATTTACGATAGGGTTAGATTCAATTGATTCTTTTTGTTCGCAAGCAAAAACTATAATCAGTGAAGCTGCTACCACTATACCAAAAATTGTTTTGGCAATTGCGTATTTTGATGATTTTATTTTTGACATCATTTTTATTCTTTTTTTGATTAGTGAGTAATTAAAATTATTGGCGATAACAATCTGTTCACCAACAAATTGGTCAAGTAATAACTTTTTGTAGTATCCACGTTTTACTCCAGTATTTAATACAGCCTGATCAGCCAGAAATTCATGATTTTCACGAATTGCCCGGTTTAACATCCACATAAACGGATTGAACCATTGAAAAGCAGTTAACAATTCCAGAATTAGCACATCAAAAGAATGTCCCTGTTTAACATGTTCAAGTTCATGTTCAATCATTTTGTTATAACCTCCGGATTGCAAATCAGGTTTGCTAATAAACACGTACTTTAAAAACGAAAATGGATTTGTTTCTTTTTCCAATAAAACCATTGTAAAGCCTTCATTCTTTTTTATTTCTTTTTTACCAATCAGTACAAATATTTGGGTAAGACGAAAAATTAACCGAAACAGGAAAAAAGCTACGCCGGCTAAATAAACATATGTCAAATAACCAGTTGAAACTATAGCCTGCTCAACACTGCCGGAAACCCCATGACTGTATATTGTAACTGCCTCAAGCAAATTACGATACGGAGTAACAGTTACTTCACCTAACATAACCGGTTTAGGATTAAATATCTGAAATCTTATAAACGGTAAAATTACTGAGAAGATTACCGACCCCAACAGAAACAAACGGTTGGCTTTAAAAAATGTCTCTTTTCGTAAAAAGAGTACATAAATCAACGAAAGCAGAGCTAAACTAACTCCCGACTCTAAAATAAAATTTACAGCGCTATTCATTGTTTTCAGAATTTTCGTCTTGCAAATCGCGTTTTACATCATTAATTAACTCATCCAAATCAGAAATGCTCATTTTATCTTCTTTGGCGAAAAAAGAAACCATTTCCTGGAAAGAACCGCTAAAATAATTTTTCATAAAATTTCGCATATAATTGCGGGTGTAATCTTTCCTTGTAATAAGTGGATAATATTCGTGAGTTTTGCCATAAGCATTGTGTCCAACAAAACCTTTTTTCTCCAAAATTCTAATAATTGTTGATACCGTATTATATGCAGGCTTCGGATTGGGAATTTTTTCAATGAGGTCTTTTACAAAAGCTTTTTCCTGTTCCCAAAGAAGTTGCATAATTTGTTCTTCGGCTTTGGTTAATTCTTTCATTTTCTAGAATTTAAATTGATTGTTAGACACAAAATGCTTTTCCACAAAAACTATACCTAAAAACTTAGTTGAAGTTATTAAATTTAGGAATTATTACTTTTTTTAGTTTTATCCAATACAAAATTGATAGGAACGGTGTATTGTACTTTTACAGCCTTTCCTTTTTCTTTACCGGGCTCCCAGGTTTTTAACCTGTTTATGACTCGTAAAGCTTCTTCGTCCAAAGTAGAATCCACTCCTCTTGCAATTTTTGCATCTTCTGCTTTTCCATTTTCGTTTACAACAAAAGTTACAAATACTTTACCCTGAATACCTTTCTTTTTTGCGTCTTCCGGATATTTTACTTCCGAGGCAATATCTGTACGTAATGCTGTTACGCCTCCCGGATATTCCGGCATTATTTCAACTTTGGAATAAACACCATCTTTACTTTTATTATTTTGAGCATTTACATTTGCTTGAACTATTCCTGCAAGTAAAAAAGTAAACAGGAAAATTGACAGTTTAATCCTTTTCATGATTTTGATTTTTTTTGATTTTTTACTTAAACAATATTCTCATGGATATCCAATACAAACCTATAACTAATTTATTAGTTTTCAAACTAAATTTATAGTTAATTTGAATTTATTTTATTAACATACTGATATACTGTTGTTTTAACAACTATAATTTTAGTTATACAAATTCTGATATTCCAAAGTAAAAACCTACTTATCAGAAGAATGAGTTGAATCTATAAAATTTGAAAATCGTCGCGGTCATCCAAAAACGGAAAACTTTTTCTGTATTTCTGAAGTTCAGAAAATGAAATTTTGAAGGTTTTTAGGCTTTCATTATCTCCCATAAAATCATCTGTCCCATCAGGTTTTACAATTCCCGAATCGCCAAGATAAGAAAGCCCCATACCATCAGAGCCCACCCTGTTATTTCCAATACAATAACATTGGTTTTCAATAGCTCTCGCTACAAGAAGTTTTTTCCAGTGATGATGTCTGGCAGAAGGCCAGTTTGCCATATACAATAAAACATCGTAATTTTCTGTATTCCTGCTCCACACGGGAAAACGCAGATCGTAACATATTAAGGGACAAAACTTCCAGCCCTTATATTCCACAATAGTTTTTTCAATTCCTTTGGTATAATGTTTATGCTCCTGCCCCATTGTAAATAAATGGCGTTTGTCGTAATGTAAAGAATTGCCATTGGGAAACATCCAAATTGCACGATTATAAACTTTTCCATTTTCTTCAATAATCAAACTTCCTACTATGGCAACATTTTTTTGGATTGCAATTTCTTTCATCCAACTCACTGATTCTCCATCCATTGATTCTTTCAAATCATTTAAATTCATAGAAAAACCTGTTGTAAACATTTCAGGTAAAATGATTATATCCGTGTTTTCTACTTTATCAATAAAAGCTGAATACTTATCCAAATTTGCTTTTGGATTTTCCCAAATTATATCGGGTTGAATGATGGTTATTTTAAGGTTTTGCATTTTTTGCGTTTTAGTTTAAGTACGTCATACTGAACTTGTTTCAGCATCTATTATTTTATCGAATTTCCCAATACAAATCAATCATTTTTAGGATTCTTTGATTTTATCAAATTTATTTTCCATTCCCTGTACCATTTCTTCAATTGTTTTCCCGATCAATGGCCTGATAAATATCAGGAAATTCTTCATAATATATTAAATCTATTAACTGATATCTTGTTGTAAATTTCGAACCAATCCCACTTTTATGATCTACTATTCGGGTTTTAAGTTCACCAGTAACACCTATATACAATGTTGTTCTATTTTTATTGCTCATTATATAAATGTATCCACCTTCCATTTTAATTAGACCCCGAAACCAGTTCAGGGTGACGTTATAGTGAAACCAACTGTCAAAATTTGTCAATTACAGTTACTCCAACATTTTCAAACTTATTCATATTCATTAATGCATGAGGAGTTTTTTCCAAGGAAATTGTTTTACCAACCAAAAGTTCAGGTTTTAGTTTTCCTGATTTTATCATTTCAAACATTTCTGTATATCTAAACGCCTGCATTCCATGACTTCCTATAATCTCAATTTCGTGTGCAACAACTTTATCCATAGGTATTTTAGGGTGTTTATGTTCAGCGGTTGTTAATCCAACCTGGATATGTTTTCCTCTTTTCCTCAAACAAGAGATGGAATTAAAACAGGTTTCCTGACTTCCCAATGCGTCGATGGAAACATGGGAACCACGACCTGTAATTTCCATAATCGAATTGGGAACATTTGCGACATTTTTCCCATTTACCAAAAAATTGGCCCCAACCTTTTTTGCAAATTCCAGTTTTTGGTCGTCAATATCCACAGCAATTACTTTTGCTCCCGCAGCCGAAGCTATCATAATCGCCGAAAGGCCCACTCCACCGCAGCCATGAATCGCAACCCATTCTCCGGCTTTTACTTTTGCCTGGTCAACAACCGCTCTAAATGAAGTAATAAAACGACAACCCAAACTTGCTGCAGTTACAAAGTCAATATCATCCGGGAGTTTAACCAGATTTATATCGGCATATTTTATTTCAACATATTCGGCAAAAGATCCCCATGCTGTAAAACCGGGTTGAAACTGCTTATCACAAACCTGATGATTTCCGGAATTACATTCAGGGCAACGACCACAACCACTTACAAAAGGAACTGTTACACGATCTCCTGTTTTGAAATTTTTAATTTCATTTCCTACTTCTGAAACAGTGCCTGCCAATTCATGTCCCGGTACATGGGGTAATACAATATCCGGATCATGTCCCATCCATCCATGCCAGTCACTTCTGCAAAGTCCTGTTGCTTCAACTTTTACAATAACACTATCTTTTGAAACAACCGGATTTGGAACTTCCCGAATTTCAACAGGTCCCTTAAATTTTTCGTAATAAACAGCTTTCATCTAGTTTAGATTAAAAAACCAAATGTAACAAGAAAATATGAGTCGGACTTTTCTAAAAAGATAATTTTAGAATGATTATTCCGACCACTAAATTATACCCATTCCCAAAACCAAAGAAATAGCAAAAAGCATGATGGCAACAATTATTTGAATATAATGAAGGGTGATTTTTTTAAGTAACAGACGCCCAATAAATGCACCGGTAATGGCTGATAAGATTGCAGCGATCAGCAGGCTAACATTTTCATGTAAATTTGATGCTGAAAAACGAGATGCATAAACAGAAAGTCTTGTAAAATCCACAAAACATGCGATAACCACACCTGTTGCAATAAATGCGTTTTTGTTTAATCCGCTTTTTATTAAAAATGCCGTTCGTAAAGCTCCCTGAATTCCGGCAAGACCCCCAAAAAATCCACTGAGTATACCACCTATAATTAACTTATTGCCACTAAACTGTAGTTTTTGAAATCGGGGTAGTACTTCCATCAAAGCAAATACCATTAATAAAAGAGCGATAGTTAAATTTACAGGTGTCACTTCATAATCATTTCCAAACATTCTGTATTGAAATAATGTGGGTAATACTGTGATTCTAAGCAATAACCAGGCTCCTGCAAATGAGGCCAGAATAGCGGGAATCCCAAATTTTATCAATACCTTTTTATTGGCGAATTTTCCTACCAGTATTATTTTAAACAGATTATTTGCAAAATGAACAACTCCTGTTAAAGCGATAGCAATATCAACAGGAAAGAATAACGCAAAAACAGGCATCAAAATGGTTCCTAAACCAAAACCCGAGAAAAATGTTAAGATGGCTGTTGCAAATGCTGCAATGCATATTATGATAATTTCCAGCATTTTAATTTCATTTCAAATTATGAAAATACTTATGCAAAAAATAACAAAAAAAAACCGTTCATGTTTGCTGTAATCAAACAAGAACGGTTAAAATATTATTTCATATTGATTTACAATTCCTTGAAGAAATCGTTTCCTTTATCATCTACTATAATAAATGCGGGGAAGTTCTCAACTTTTATCTTGCGAACGGCTTCCATTCCAAGGTCTTCAAAATCAACCACTTCAACAGACTTAATACTATTTTTGGCTAGAATTGCTGCCGGACCTCCTATCGAACCAAGATAAAATCCACCATATTTCTTACAAGCGTTGGTAACTGCCTGCGAACGGTTTCCTTTTGCAAGCATAATTAATGAACCTCCCTTGCTTTGGAATTCATCAACATAAGGGTCCATTCGGCCTGCCGTTGTTGGACCAAAACTTCCCGATGCCATTCCTTTTGGTGTTTTTGCCGGACCTGCATAATAAACAGGGTGTTTTTTGAAATACTCAGGCATTGGTTTTCCTTCGTCAAGCATTTGTTTAATTTGGGCATGGGCAATGTCGCGAGCAACAATTAAAGTTCCGCTTAAATTCAAACGGGTTTTTGTTGGGTATTTTGTTAATTCCGCTAAAACTTTATCCATTCCCTGATCCAAATCAATATCGATTGCCGGACTTAATGAAGGCGCTTTTGCCGGTAAAAATCTTGCAGGGTTTTTCTCCAGTTCTTCAAGGAAAATACCGTCTTTATTAATTTTTGCTTTGATATTTCTGTCGGCGCTACAGCTAACTCCCAAACCAACCGGACAGGAAGCTGCATGTCGAGGCAAACGGATTACACGAACATCATGAACAAAATACTTTCCTCCAAACTGTGCACCTACTCCACTCTCCTGACAAATTTTAGTTACCTTTTCTTCCCACTCCAAATCACGAAATGCCTGTCCGCTTTCATTTCCTTCGGTAGGTAAATTATCATAATAACCTGCCGATGCTTTTTTAACCGTTGCCAGCGTAGCTTCTGCAGATGTTCCTCCAATCACCAGAGCCAAATGATAAGGAGGACATGCTGAAGTTCCCAAATCCATAATCTTCTCCTGAACAAATTTGGTCAGATTTTCTTCTGTCAACAACGATTTAGTTTGCTGATATAAAAAGGTTTTATTTCCCGATCCACCTCCTTTGGTAATAAACAGGAACTCATATTCATTCCCTTGTTCAGCATAAATATCAATCTGTGCAGGCAAATTGGTTCCGGTATTCTTTTCTTTGGTCATAGTAAACGGAACGACCTGTGAATACCTAAGGTTTTTATCCTGATAAGTATTGTAAATTCCCTGAGAAATGTGTTTGGCATCGTTAACACCCGTAAATACATTTTCACCTTTCTTTCCAATAGCGATGGCAGTGCCCGTGTCCTGGCAAGTTGGCAATTCGCCCTCTGCGGAAACTGCTTGGTTCATTAACATTGTATGTGCTACAAACCGATCATTATCCGTAGCTTCCGGATCTTTCAGAATAGCCGCTAACTTCTCGAGATGTGCTGTCCG
>Ga0207830_100429_pt1 | contig 8191 bp, 6 predicted proteins | sample TtanPargueraPR_6_FD_187740 | JGI IMG/M metagenome (GOLD analysis project Ga0207830, IMG submission 187740) | Aerobic enrichment media microbial communities from Bioluminiscent Bay, La Parguera, Puerto Rico - Tt and E2 (3) (SPAdes) | ecosystem: Environmental > Aquatic > Marine > Unclassified ... | reverse complement strand
TAGGCACACCGGTTTCAATTGCTTTTGCCATACCACCCAGTTTTTCAACTTCTTCAATCAGTGCCCATGCTTTGGTGTAAAGCTCTTTGGTTAAGCTCTCCACATAGTAAGATCCTGCCCATGGGTCAGCCGAACGACACAATTCGGTTTCCTGCTGAATATACAGCTGAGTGTTACGTGCAATACGTGCCGAGAAATCGGTAGGTAGAGCAATTGCTTCATCCAGTGCATTGGTATGCAAACTTTGCGTTCCACCCAGTGCAGCAGCCATGGCCTCAATTGCAGTACGGCCTACATTGTTAAACGGGTCTTGCTCGGTAAGCGACCAACCTGAAGTTTGTGAGTGTGTGCGTAAAGCCATCGATTTCGGATTTTTAGGGTTGAACTGTTTTACCAGTTTTGCCCAAATCATTCGCGCTGCACGCATTTTTGCAATCTCCATAAAGTGGTTCATTCCCACTGCCCAGAAGAATGACAAACGTGGCGCAAAAGCATCGATGTCCAATCCTGCTTTAACCCCGGTACGCAGGTAATCCAAACCATCAGCAAGGGTATAAGCCATCTCGATATCAGCTGTTGCTCCTGCTTCCTGCATATGGTAACCCGAAATCGAAATCGAGTTAAACTTGGGCATGTTTTGAGAAGTGTACTCAAAAATATCCGCAATAATTTTCATCGAGAATTCCGGTGGGTAAATGTATGTGTTACGCACCATAAATTCTTTAAGAATATCATTTTGGATAGTTCCGGAAAGTTGCTCCAAAGTGGCGCCCTGCTCCAAACCGGTAACGATGTAAAAAGCCATAATGGGAAGAACGGCTCCGTTCATGGTCATCGATACCGACATTTTATCCAATGGAATCTGGTCGAAAAGAATTTTCATATCCAGAATGGAGTCGATTGCCACACCGGCTTTTCCCACGTCACCAATTACACGTTGGTGGTCAGAGTCGTAGCCACGGTGAGTAGCCAAATCGAAAGCTACAGACAAACCTTTCTGACCGGCTGCCAGGTTTCGACGGTAGAATGCGTTTGATTCCTCGGCTGTTGAAAATCCTGCGTACTGACGAATGGTCCAGGGACGCATGGCATACATTGCTGAGTAAGGTCCCCTAAGGAAGGGTGCCATTCCTGCTGCATAGTTCAGGTGCTCCATTCCTTCCAAATCTTCTTTGGTGTAAACAGGTTTAACCGGAATTTGCTCCGGTGTCATCCAGTCTTTTTTGATGTTATTTTTTTCAGCCCACTCGGCAGTGTTCTTCTGCTCGGTTGCTGCTTTTATATTTATGTCTTTAAAATTCGGTTTCATAATTTCTTTTGTTTTAAACACTAAGGCACTAAGACACGAAGTTTAAAAGTAACCGTTTATTTTTCGTTTTATGCCTTGCTTTATTAATGGAACATTGAAATTGATTAAGTAACCCAGTCTCATATCTGCCAATTTCATGTAAGTCAGAGTTTGAACCTCATGAACAGGCAGCAGAACTTCAACAGCTTTTAATTCAATAACAATCTCCTTTTCAACTAAAATATCTATGAAGAAATCTTTTTGTAGTTCTTTTCCCTTATATATAACAGGAAGTTTAACTTGTCTTTCGACTAAAAGACCTCTGTTTTTTAATTCATCTACAAGACAGATCTCATAAACTGATTCGAGCAAACCAGGTCCTAATTCTGAATGCACCTCAAATGCCGCATCCACAATCTGCTTCCCAATTTTTTCTATTTCAGTTTTTGACATCATTCTTAGTGTCTTTGCGTCTTTGTGTTCAATTAGATTCCCAGTTTATCTTGATATCCTTTTAACTCTTCCAAAATATTGCTTTTAACATGAATGAAGTTTGTAATGCCTTTTGCTTTTAAATCATTTGCACACGCTGGTGCACCGGCGACAACAAAAATTTCTTCATTCAATTGCTTTGCAACAGCTGGAGCCAATTCGGCGTATTCATCATCCGAGCTGCAAAGCACAATAATGTCCGCACCTGCTTTTTGGGCGGCGGCAACACCTTCTTCAACTGTGGCAAATCCGTTATTGTCAATTACTGTAAAACCGGCAACTGCAAAGAAATTGCAGGCAAACTGTGCACGTGCTTTACGGAAAGTAAGGTTTCCCATGGTTAACATGAATGCAACCGGACGTTTGTTTTTACGTGAGTACATATCGGTTGTATATCGCAATGCCTCGAAAGGCTGGGCACCACGATAAGGTTTTAGGGTTTCAACTTCGGCACCTTCTTCAGTTAAATCGACTGCTTCGAACAATGAACCATCAAAATCAGCTTTCATTTCTTCTGTGAAATTCGGGAACTGGTTGGTTCCTAAAAGATTTTCACGGCGCTGGGCGATTTTTTTATCACGTTCAGCAGCCATCTTTTTAATGTCAGCCTGAACGAAACCTTCTTTGAAGGCAGCAACAAAACCACCCTTATCCTGAACCGCAAGGAATAACTCCCAGGCTTTTTCAGTTATTGATTGTGTTAATTCTTCAATATAATATGAACCTGCAGAAGGATCCGCAATTTTATCGAAGTGTGATTCTTCTTTCAATAAAATTTGCTGGTTACGGGCAATTCTTTCGGAGAATTCAGTAGTTTCTTCGTAAATCGCATTAAAAGGAAGTACGGTAACCGAGTGTGCACCACCCAATGTTGCTGACATGGCCTCGGTTTGCGTACGCAACATGTTTACATAGGGATCGTAAATTGTTTTATTGTAACGGTTGGTTTCGCTGTGCACAACCATTTTTGCCGAACACTTGCATTCAGGTTCATAGACCTCAACAATTTTACTCCACAATAAACGACCGGCACGTAGCTTGGCAATTTCCATAAAATAGTTGTTGCTGATACCCATGTTGAATTTGATAGCTTTTGCAGCATCATTAATACTCAAACCTGCTTCCGTGAGTTGAGTAAGATATTCGGCTCCCTGGGCTAAAGAAAAAGCCAACTCCTGAACAATGGATGAACCACTATTTGCAAAGAATTTACCATGAACCGCAACTGTTCTGAAATTCTTAACCACTTTGGCTGCTTCGACACTATCTTTCAGTTTGGCAATGTCACTGGCATCCATTTTTCCTTTTAGTGTAAATGTTCCAATGGGGTCACTCGATACTGATGCAACCACCTTGTCGTTATCCCATTTGCCTTCTGAAACATAAGCAGCAAATACTTCCGCACATCCACAGTCGTCACATGGACAAACAAAATTAATTTCAGCAGCTTCCAGACAAATATCTTTTAATAAAACCGCAATATTTTCTTTCGTAACAGCACCACATTGACTAAATAAAAAGCCAATAGATGTAATTCCTTTTCCCAAAATATCCAAAGCCTTTTTATTGGCCTCTTCAAAGTTGTTTACAAAAATATTTTGGCGAATAAACCAATCGTTGTTGGTTATATTATTTCCCCTTACAAATGGAAATTCTCCGGGTAATGTTTCCAGGTATTCTTTTCCTGTAAGGTTTTCCTGACGGTAATACGGACGTACATTAAATCCTTCGTAAGTTTTCCAAACCAATGCACGTTCGTAGTCTTTGCCTTTTAAATCGGCATTAATCTTTGCTTCCCACTCTTCTGTGGTAATGGGCGCAAAATCAGTAAACAGTTTCTGTTCTCTATCTGACATACTATTAGTAGTTTTTGAAAATCGTGCGGCAAAATTAGTGGATTTAATACATTGACAAACAGAATATCAAAGGTTATTTTATCAATTTGTTCAAAAATCATATTTAGGAAACACACGATAAAAAAAGATACTTCAAATAATTTGATTTTTCATAATAGTAACTGTCAAAATTATCTTCATTGAATTATTTTGGATATATATGATCATGGTTGTTAACATTATTTAACAATCCTGCAATATTCTGATAAAGTTGTATTTAGGGCTAATTAATATTAATTGTTTAAAATAAATATTGAAAACATAAACAAATATTGTTTAATTTTTATTATATTTGTATAAACAAAATGAAAACAATAACAATTTCAGAAACAGAAAAGTAAAAGGAAACAATTAAAACAACTTTTAAAATTTTAAACAATGAAAACAATTAGAACAATTACAGCAGGTATTTTTTTAATGGCATCAATGATGTTTGCCAGTGCGAGTGAAAACATGTCAAGTTTAGAAAGAAGACTTCATGTTGATGATTACAATTTGAATTTCGAAGAATGGATGCTCGACACTGAATATTTTGGTTCAAAAAAATCGAAGTCGGAAGCTATGGGTAGTGTAGTAGATATAGCAGTTGCAAATCCGGATTTTAGCATTTTGGTTGAAGCTGTTACAAAAGCGGATCTGGCAGGAGCGTTAAGCGCAGAAGGTCCCTTTACAGTTTTTGCTCCGACCAACGATGCGTTTAAGGCCTTATTTAAAGAACTTGGAGTAAGCGGAGTAAAAGATTTAAGTGCCGAGCAACTTACGCCAATTCTTACTTACCATGTAGTTTCAGGAAAAATTATGTCGAGCGATTTATCCAATACTAAAGTTAAAACACTTAATGGAGAAAAAATTAAGGTCGACATTTCGGATGGGGTAAAAATTAATGAAAGTCATGTTACAAAAGCAGACATAAGTGGCAAAAACGGAGTGGTTCATGTTATAGATAAAGTTTTAATTCCATAATATATTTTAGTCTACACCATGATAAATGCCGGTTCTAAAGCCGGCATTTTTTGGTTGAGGGATTTACTTTTGTAAGTCCCTCTTTGATTTTTTATGTCAAATTTTACCTGAAAAATATCAGTTTCAGGAAGGAATTATGTATTCGTTAAAGATTCTAAAAAAATGATTCAAACAAATGCTTGAAGGCAATATCTGTCAATTCTTTCACAAAAATTTTCATAAATTGCGTGACCGTTGATAAAGTGAGAACATGGATAAGCTACAGTGGACAAAGGATATTTTTGGGTCGAAGCTTGAGTTGAGACAAGGTTATGAAAGTATTGGAAAAATCCAGTGGGAAAGTATGGTCAGTTCGAAAGCGCAGGCTATGATTAACGGAAAACTTTTTGTATTAAACCGTGAATTCTTTCTTTCAAAGCTTGAAATTTATGATGCCAACGACCAGTCACTTTTGGGAATGGTTATGGTTAATATTTTTAATCCACGCAGCGATGTTTTAATCAATGGAAAACGTTTTGAACTGGAGATTCAAAACTTCTGGCAGTCGCGCTGGAGTTGGAAATATAACGGTGCCGAAATTATTCGATTTACTTCAAACGAATTTATTACCAAAGACAAAGGCGATATTGAACTTTTTACGGCCTGTAACGAAGAAGTTGAAATTCTGATTTTATTGGGTTTGTTTGTTAGAAATCAGTTTATACTATTTATCCTACTTATTTTGTTGGTTTTACTGGTGGTGATTGTTTAAATTATTGAAGATATACTTTGAGCGTTGAATTGACCACTTCAATTGACCGAGAATTCAAAAGCAATTTTAATTTGAGGATTTATTGGAAATCTATTTTATTGGTCATTTGTAAACTATATATTACATTTGTAATGTAATTTTAACTTTTCAAACGATGAAACTACTCCCTCATTATTTTAAACGTATTGGATTATTTCTGTTTTTTTTAGGTTTTATATTGGCACTTGATTCTGTCAGAGAAGGTTTTACGGAAGGATACACAAGAGCTGAAGTCGAGAATTTCACTCATATTCTGCCTGAAGCCTTTCGATTCTGGGGGGACTTCACTTCGCTTTCGGGATTATTGTTGTATGTTTTGTCAAGGAATAGAACGGAAGATGAATTTGCTCAAAAACTAAGATATGAATCAGCATTTTTGTTAATGGTTCTTACAATTCTTGTTGTTTTGATATTGTATGTTTTTAACCATGAAATTTTGATTGAACCTTCAATGTTTCTTGCATTGCAAATGATTGCATATTTAATAATCCGTGCATTTAAACGAGGTATTATATTAATGAAGGACTGATGAAAAACAAAGTGAAATTAAATCGTGTAATGTTAGATAAAACCCAGGAAGAGTTGGCACAAGCAATTGGTGTTTCGCGTCAAACGATTCATGCCATTGAGCGAAATAAATTTGTACCATCGGTTCAAACCGCCATGCGATTAGCAAATTATTTCAAATTATCTGTTGAGGAATTGTTTGAGTTGAATGATTAAAAAACCGCCTTTGCGTACAAAAGCGGTTTTGATATGTTGAGTAAATTACCTACCCGAATTAATCGGCAAGGCAACTTACGGAAAAGCACCAACAGTAGTTGGTACTTGTATTTTTTCCCTCGTCCCCCTTGGTGAAGGGGGAATAAAAGGGGGATTGATACAACTTTTTTCTGATAAATTTACAATCCTCAGACCTCGTTCCTCGGCCACCTCCTTTACAAAGGAGGACTTTCCCCGGCAAAGGTCACTGGTCTTTACTTTATCTCCGAACCAGGCTTTACCTCTATGTCAGGCGAAACAATCGATAAGGATCCATCGGCATTTTCAGCACAAAGAATCATTCCCTGAGATTCGATTCCCCTCAATTTTTTTGGAGCCAGATTCACTAAAATCGAAACCTGCTTACCTACCAAATCCTCAGGGTTATAAAACTCTGCAATTCCTGAAACAACTGTCCTTTGGTCTATCCCGGTGTCAACTTTTAGTTTTAAAAGTTTTTTGGTTTTTGCCACTTTTTCGCATTCCAAAACGATTCCGGAGCGAATATCCATTTTGCCAAAGTCGTCAAATTCGATGTTGTCTTTTGCCGGGGTAGCTTTTGCTTCTGCCATTTCATTGGCTTTTTTAGTATCCAGTAACTTTTGCAATTGTGCTTCAATTACTTTATCCTCAATTTTTTCAAAAAGCAATTCGGGTTTATTTACTTTATGCCCGGCAGAAATTATATCCGTTTCACCAAGTTTGTCCCAGTCCATTTTTTCAATATTCAGGAATCCTCTAAGTTTTTCCATGCTAAATGGTAGAAATGGTTCCAGACAAATGGTAAGATTTGCAGTGATTTGTAAACAGATATTCATAATGGTTTTTACCCTTTCTGCATCAGTTTTAACCACTTTCCATGGTTCTTCGTCGGCAAGATATTTATTACCTAAGCGAGCTAAATCCATTGCATTTTTCAGAGATTCACGAATTCTGAAACTATTCAGACTTTTTTCAACTTCACCCTTTAATTTTGCTATTTCAGCAAGTGTGGCTTTGTCAGCATCGTTTAATTCTCCTTTTTCAGGAACTATACCATCATAGTATTTTTGAGTAAGTACCAGGGCACGGTTTACAAAGTTTCCAAGAACAGCTACCAATTCGTTATTGTTTCTTGTCTGAAAATCTTTCCATGTAAAGTCGTTGTCTTTGGTTTCCGGTGCGTTGGCTGTTAAAACATATTTTAGCACATCCTCTTTTCCGGGAAATTCCTCAAGATATTCGTGTAACCAGACAGCCCAGTTTCTTGAGGTTGAAATTTTATCGTTTTCAAGATTTAGAAATTCATTTGCAGGAACGTTTTCTGGCAAATTATAAGTTCCTTCAGCTTTTAACATCGACGGGAAAATGATGCAGTGGAAAACAATGTTGTCTTTTCCAATAAAGTGTAACATTCTTGTTTCGGGATCTTTCCAATACGTCTCCCAATCACTGGTGAATTCTTTTGTTGCTGAGATATAACCAATTGGTGCATCAAACCAAACATAAAGCACTTTGCCGTCAGCATCTTCCACCGGAACCGGAACACCCCAGTCCAAATCACGGGTTACAGCACGTGGCAATAATCCACTGTCAATCCATGATTTACACTGGCCATAAACATTCGATTTCCATTCTTTATGACCTTCCAGAATCCATTCTTTTAACCAGGGCTCATATTGGTCAAGGGGTAAATACCAGTGTTTGGTTTCTTTTAAAACGGGTTTGTTACCGGAGATGGTTGAAACCGGATTTATTAATTCTGTCGGACTCAACGATGAACCACAACTTTCGCACTGGTCGCCATAAGCTTTTTCGAAACTACATTTTGGACAAGTTCCTGTGATATAACGATCGGCTAAAAACTGTTTATTCTCTTGGTCGTAATACTGCTCGTTCGATTTTTCTACAAATTTTCCCTCATCGTACAACTTTCTGAAAAATTCAGAAGCAGTTTGATGATGAATCTCTGCACTGGTTCTTGAATAAACATCAAAAGAAATCCCAAAATCCTCAAACGAT
>Ga0207830_100428_pt1 | contig 8201 bp, 4 predicted proteins | sample TtanPargueraPR_6_FD_187740 | JGI IMG/M metagenome (GOLD analysis project Ga0207830, IMG submission 187740) | Aerobic enrichment media microbial communities from Bioluminiscent Bay, La Parguera, Puerto Rico - Tt and E2 (3) (SPAdes) | ecosystem: Environmental > Aquatic > Marine > Unclassified ... | reverse complement strand
AAGGCGGGCGGCATTACTTCTCGGGTATTACCCCACGGTAAACGTAAGCTGGCTGAGCGATCTAATCCGGTTCGGTTCAATTCCTGAGTTTGATTGCTTTGCTCGGGAATCGCGTCAGGGCGATAAGTATAGGAGCTGTAATAACTCTGCCACGTGGAACCCGCGAGTTTACTGCGGCCTTTGAATCCGGCTTCATAGACATTAACCCCATCCAGGGGTGCGTGTGGGCTCATATCCATATGATTCTTCTTGCTCAAAATGGTGTTCAGGCTCGGAAACGACCTCTTCCTCGCTTCTGTTGTTGCTTCTCCTCACGACCCGCCTGCCATTCAGACACTGGTCCCATCTGGGTAAACTTCAGGCCACGCTCGTAAGCACGAGTGAGTTGCTGATTCAGACGCTGTAGTGCCTCGGATGGCTTGGCCCATTGCTCTTTTGGCAAAGGCGCGGACCAGGCTTTCAGTTCCTCGGGCAGGCTCTTCAGGGCCAGGGTCTTGATGCGGCGTTCAGTGATGATATGGGCCAGGTATCGCTGGAAGAACCAGTCGCCCACTTTCTTGCCCAGCCAGGGCAACAAGGACATCTCTTTGCGGGCTTGTCTGCACTTGGCTTTGTAGTGGGCCAGGGTTTCGTCCTCTTTCGGATCCGGGCAGGCCTCGGGGCCGTTTTCCATAAACTCGCGAATACACTCCCATTGAGCCAGGCCGGGCGTTTCATGACCGACGTTGATGCTGGCAGCAGCCAGGGCTGATTCCGGGTCGTCTGGTTTCGGAATCGCCAGGGTGAGAACCGTGTGGGTAGCCATCAGGCTAGGGCCAATATTTTGTTTCGTTTCGATATAGGCAACCAGCGTGTCCCAGGGGTAGATCTCGTAGACAAGCTTGGGATCGTGTTTTTTCTTTAGGCGGAGGGCAAAATATAGGTAGGATCCTACCATTAGGACTTCGATTACCAAAGCTATTAGCAAATAATCTCGTACACTTTGGACATATTCTGGAGGATTATTTTTTAGGCCCACAGGAGCATATAGAGTGGCTGCGATTGTGAAAGCAATAAGCATGTAAGCAAATCCGGCTGCATTCTCATTCCAAAATGGCAGCTTGAATTCCTTCCCCTCTATCCAGCGTGGCATAGCCACTTCCCGGCGCTGCCGGTTCAGTCTCACCGGAGGCGTTTCTTTCACGGCTTTGTTACCCAGGAAATGCATGTACAGTCCCCACGGCAGAGAGATCAGGAGGTTTCCGACAAGCATGAACAGTGGCGCCTCCCAATCCCAGTTGCCAAAATGGTTCGGCCCCACTGCGAACATAAGACCAAACCCCAAGAAACCAATGGATAACAAACTCAAGCTCAAGAACATTAGGGAAAACTCAGCGCCGAACAACAAGTTGCCATGCTGTAAATCCAGCCAGCCATCGGTTTTCCGTCGAATCCAGGCATTGACGTCCACCGCCCTTTCACCTGTGGTTGCCGGTTCCGGACTCAGGGCCAGTAACCGACCATCTTTGGTGGTTCGGCGCACACCGGCTTCCCAGTTGGATTCAGCCGATATATGAGATGACAAAGTATCGTTGGTGTTGTGCAGATTGGTCATTCCATTAACCGTATATTAATTGGTCTTTTGCAATCAGTAACGAGACCAAACTGTCGACCTCACCCCACAAGCATTGTGGGAAGCACATGCTTTCAAGCAACCCCAAGATTGGCCGGGAGAGCTTCCTGCTCGCTCAGGACGCATAACTCAGCTTTTCCGCCATCAGGTCTGGCCTGCGTGTGGTATCGATGATGGAGACATCGGTAAACATGTCGTCCACTTTCTGCTTGAAGGTTTTGTCATCCATATCCCGCCAGTAACGCGACGGACGGCCCGCCGCCTGGTCGTGCTTTGCGGTGGTTGGGTCAAGGTGCCGATACTGCTCCAGCATGGGCATCTCCGGCAACGGCTTTGTGACATCCATATAGTTCTGAATGAAATCCCAATAGGCGTAACACATGGTGGGGCTACCGTGTGCCCCGAGAATATCGCCAACGGTAACATCCAGTTTGCTGTAACGGTGGGACAGCACCAGATCGAACAAGGTGCCGAAGCGATCCACCCTCGCGCAGCACCAGGCATCGAATTCGTAGAAGGGCTTTTCAACCACCACCGGAGGCTTTCTGGGGAGAAAAGGAAACTTTTTCGGGTATTGCCAGACCTTGATCATGCCGGTGCGACGGTTGAATTCCCATTCAGGGCCTCGGCCATTCCGGAAAAGCCACTTCGGGAAGATGCGAAAGGCGAGATCTGAGATCAAAATGAGAATCCAGCCGCCTCCAAGAAAAATCAAATAGGGCAGCGCTTGATCCAGAGAGTAGTCTAACCAGTTCCTTTCACGCTCACCAAACAAGGTTATTAAGACCAACATAAAAAAAAAGAATGGAGAAACAACATAAGCCCATAATCTACCGATAACACTCATTATGTCGAAGAACCGGCCTTGGAAAGCCAAAGGTGCGTGTCGAAAGCATTCATGACTGTTTTCGACCTGAAGGTCATAGTCCTCAACGCGATCCGTTCGCTTTTCTAGCCTCCGTAGCTTCTTGGGTGGATCGTCGGACAGAAAGCCAGGGGGCATAACCTCTCTGGTATGCCCCCAAGGCAACCGCAAACTGGCGGAACGATCCAGCCCCGTTCGATTCAGTTCTTTGGTCTGATTACTTTGGTCAGGAATTGCATCAGATTGATATGCACATGGTCCATAGTAAGGGTCAAAATTGCCTTCGCGGCGACTCTTATTCGGCATATTCGTGAACTCTTTGGCTGTACCAAAACGGCTGGCCTTCACTGCTAAAGTCAGGCTGGGTATGATGCTCGTCCGATTCATTAAATACGAGAGGATCTTGCGGTGGAGGCGCCGGGAAGACCATCAACATGGATTCGAGCGATTGCCTCGCCTGAATCTGGACTTTGGCCTTCCATCTATACGTTCGCGTTTCCCACGCATCGCTCTGCCAGACTGCAGTATCCAATTTGCGTCTCGCGCTCTCAGGTGCATTCAGATAAATATGCAAACCCGTACCAGACTCCTCTGTCATTAGCACATAAGGCTCCAGATCAGCCCCTTCTATTCGGTTATTCTGAACGTGACCCGATCTACCTTTAGCGACAGCAATCGTTTCGTTGAGCTGAAGCTTCGGCAAAACAGTGACACCCCCGCCAGAACTGAGCAATTCAGGAATAGCGCTCTCAATCACAAGACGCTCACCAGCCATCGACAAAGCGGCGATCTGATCATCGCTATAGCCCTCCAGAACTCCATCTCGCGCCATTCGTCGCAAGGGATTGTATTCAAGTCTGACCGTGACGCCCATTAACTGGCTGATCAGGCGATAGTAGGCTTCACCCGGTCTTTTCAAGAAGGGTTTCTCTGCCAGTCGCCCAAAAGGCCCATGCCGCATCCAGATGTCGAGCGGTTCGTCGCTGAATGCAAATACCGTTGCCAAACCAGCAACAGCTAATACAACGCCGAAAGCTAACCAGCCTTTCGGTCCAAGTACCAGCAATAGCCCTGATTTACCAGCAAGACTGGCAAATCCGAAGGCGACACCACTACCGGCCAGCAGCCCATAACCGAAAGACGCCGCCTTGTTACCCATCCGAAACTCATAATAGGCATCCCATCCGGAGTCTATCGCCATCAAAAAACCTGCTGCAGCGCCAAGACCGCTTCTCATCGTTAGTGGAGCTCCGAAACGGCGAGCCCAAATTTTTCCGGCTTGACCCGGCAACTGTAATGAAAGAACCCTGGTTGGGCCGAGCACCCACCGTTCACTAATTGCCATGCCCGCAACAAACAAGTCAAAACCAGCAGTGGCGATACGAAAATCCGCACGACGCTCACCTTTAACCCTTGCGTCATAAGCTTCAGCACTCCAAACGCTCGCTGAGTTAAATACCTCAATCAAACCAACAAATACCGGAAAAGCTGGCTTATTCAACACCCGATATAAACGACTGGATCTGTTACTGTTAATTTCTGCCTGATCAATCTTGTTCGCCGCATCGTTCGCGGCCTCCAGGTCACGGATATACTGTTCTTTCTTCGCAACACGGCTTCTCCGGCTATCAATCTCTTGCTCGAATGCTTTGAGTTCCCGTTCCGCTCGGGCAACTTCAGCTTTTGCCGCCTCGATTCTTTGCGCAGCGGCAGCCATTGCCGCGGCGGGGGTGCCGGGACTCGGTCCAACGAGCTCGTCGAGTTCAGCTAACGCACGCACCGCTTGCCGGAAGTCAGACTCAGCTTTCCGGATATCCTCAATTAACGTCACAACCGTTTCTGTTTTAGGGACTGCCAGCACGTATACATCCTCAGCAACCTCGGATGCGATACCCGCAGCCTTGCTGCGTCTTTTACTTGTTGACGCGCGAACATCAGGTTCTTCGCCTGCCTGGATCAAGTCCCCAAAAAGCTCTACAGCCCGCTTTCCAGTTCCAGACCTGAGCTCAGCCTCACTAAACTCGAAGATGAAATAATCTTTCTGACGCGCTTTCGAGAGTCGCATCAACTCCACTTTCCCTAGAAGCTCCGGTAGGGACCGACGTAATTGCTCCAACGAAACTGAATAAAGCTTCATTCTGCCAGCAACCGCCGTTTTCATGATTGATTGTTTCTGCCGGCTCAGTTCTTTGAAGCGTACGTCGAGCTCGATCAGTTTGTTCCGGATCGCCTCAAGCTCAGCTTCTTTTCCTCTGAGGTTGTTAATTCTCCGTTCGATGTTCCAGCGTTGGTTTTCAAGATTGGAGATTTCTATTCGAAGCTCTGCCAACTGCTTCTTTATAGCCGCCAGCTTTGCATTTCTCGCCTCAATAGCTTGGCTGGCATGATGAATCGCCGCCCACATATTGCCGTGAACACTCATTAGAACCTGACTACCGAGCCTCATATTCGCCGTCAGAAGTGTTTCGTAGGACCCTGCGGCAGCTTCGACTGCTAATTCAAGTCCATCGATCGTTTTTAGCTCTTCAATATCGGGAAGATCGGTAATAGACATGGCTGCGAGTTCCGTTTCGCGGAACTGCCCATTGCCATGATTGACCTGAGGCTCTGCCGGAGGTTGATACGGTTTTTTCTGATCTTCCGGGCTGAAGCGGGGAAACAACAGAGAGTAGAGAACGCGACTGTGCCGGCCCTCACACAGTCCCTGTAACCAGTGTTTTCCTTCACCATCGACCGCACCCTCAACGTCAATGTCGAGGGCATCACATTCCGCCGGTTCGGTGACAAGGTTCATAACCAGAGATGTTACGAAATTGAATGCACCAGCGTAATCATAGCTGTCATGAGTGAACAAATCCGTCAGAACATGATGGGTGCGTTCGTTTGATAGCAATTCCAATAGCTCAGAATGCACCTTCTCGAGATAAGCTCGCCCCATCTGACGCTCAGAAACCGCAAGCGAGCGTTCAAGCTCTGCTCTGCCCTGATTATTTATTTCCGCCATGTGCTTGTGAAGCTGATTAGGCTCCGACGCGATCTGTTCTGGCTCGATCACAGAATGAACCAGCAAAGCAGAGTCAAAATATGGTCTTGCCTTGGCGCGCCGCACAGCAGCATTCATATACCAGGCCGCCACCTGTCGACGACGCTGGTTGTATCGAAGCTGGTAGATCGGATCGTCCAGCAGAATAACGCCAATGCCACGTTTTTTTGCATTGATCGTAGCATCCGTCTCAGAAGTTCCAGAGCCAGGCCAAGTGAAGGGCTCTGGGTCCTCTGGCCGACACTGCTGTATCAGTGCCTCCTCTGCCTGGTGCAATGATCGATGCAGGCAATTGCTGAGAGCAGTCATCTCCGGTCTTTCATCTTCGGCGATCGGGTCTTCGGGATCCGGACTTTCCTGCCTCTGGTGAATGGACTTTGATTTTTGCATAGCCCGATCCGGATAGGTTCCCTCTAAATCCAACAGATAGTCATCGGGGCGATCAAACTGCCACTCCAATGCGGGCACTCGGGAGCGTTGCGGTGAAAGATGCTCCGCAAGAAATGCAACACTGTTACCGTTGGAAGCATTGGATTTCTCTACACTTTCCTTCGTCTCTGATCCAAAACGCATATCGATGCTAACGCAACGATTTTCCCGGTCTGTAGCAGAGCGCTCCACATGCATCACGCGCTCTCCCGGCCACTGCGATTCGCTGAAGGCCATCTCCAATGTCAGCCAATCACTGTTAATCCGGGCCGGTATCCAGATTTCACTCATTGCGGACCCGGTGACTTTCCGGTATCCAGGCTCTAGCTGACCACTGCGCGAACGATATTTGGTAAGCGCCACATCGTGATACGAAGTATGCCCTTCTTCATCTATGCGGATTTCAATTTCACGCCATAGCTTTTCCTTGTAAAAGATATACAGGAACCCAGCACGAGCCAGAACCTGGCGGGCAGGCTTCTGCCCATGTAGCTCTATGCCTGACAACAGGGTCGCCGGCACGACCGGTAGTACGACGTGGCGTTGATGCTCAACCTCCCTTTCGGTGCTGATCGCATCATCCAGAAAGGGCACCCGAATCGGGCCATCTTCAGATTTGATTTCTATCCAGACATTTCTGGAGGGCTGCCCCTTCCAGGGCCAGACATGCAGAATGGAATTTTCCAGAGGTTCTATTTCAACCTGTTTCTCCAACCACTCTTGCTGCTCGTAGTTGGTTTCATCAAAGATTCGAAAAGCATGCCCATCCGGGTGCTCTTTGCCGATAACCTCGATAATCAGCGATTCGTCCTCGCAAGTCGGGCTACAACCAGCTGTAGACTGCTTTGCACTATTCTCAGACATCCCTGTCATTCCTTGCGTTCTAAACGTATCAATTCGGACTCAGGCCTCAGGCGTGTTCAATGCCTGCCACTGAGTTTCTGAAAGCGTTGGTACAGGCAACATAGTGAACAGATTTGGTCTGTCGGTGGTTTGCCAACGTTCCTGACCGCTTTCTCCGTACCAATAAATAACCCGTTCAATCACATCCGCCTGGTCTTGAGTCCCCGGAGATAAGCGATGCCATACCCCAGGGTCGTAAAGTCGCAGCAGGCCCTGTCGTTCCCCGTCAAAGCGCACTGTCAGGCGAGCCCTTAGCCAACTCGTCACGGACTCAAGGCTCTCAGAGGACTCCAGAATCAGCCCGATAAGCCGCCCTTCTTTCAAGCCTTTCAAAGCCCACTGATACTCCAGGCTCTGCTGTTTAGCTTCCAGAACAACGGGGCTTTCGGCCAGGTACTGTTGCCAGTCAGTCTCAGCAAACAGATAAAGCCACTTCGGAGCGTCTGTCTGTTCATACAAAGACCGCACAACTGATGGTTTCTGCTGCGCCTCCAGCACTAAATAACGCACCTTGTCAGTCGAAGGTTTTGCAAATACCACAATGGGCTCCTTCACGTATCACGCTGTCTGATTCTTACCGCAAGGACAGTTCCCAAGCGGACAAGTGCCATCGGGTTTCTGCTGGCACTGCTCAACAATAGCCGTTCGATTCATCCGAGCCTGTTTCAGTCGATGGGCAACGATGGCTTTTGGCTGAGCACTCGCTCTCTGGCTAACCTCCGCCAACGCCTCCGGCGCCACTGACCCGCCAGCAGCCGTCACCAACCCCGGCATCTCCGGCACCTGCACCTTCTGCCCGCTGCCTTTACCGGCAGCCCCACCGGCATTCATCTTGATACTCGCGCCTCCCATGGCCACGCCGCTAGGGTCGATCTTTACGAAGCTGCCGCCGGCTTTCAGGGTGATCTCAGCGCCGGCTTCGATCACGGCTTTCTGGCCGGCTTTGATATGCAGTTCGGTGCCGGAATTGCTGAGCCAGGCGGTGCCGGCTTTCAGGTGCAGAGTACCGGTGACATTGAAGCTGTGGTCTTTGCCGGTTTGTTCGCGCTTTTCGCCGTCCACGGTGTGGTGGCTGTTGCCTTGGATGTGGCTGACGCGGTTGTTTTCCACCGTCAGGTGGCTGTCATTCTTGATAACTTCGGTACGGTTGTTTTCCGTCAGCAGGTCCAGGTCTTTCTGGGCGTGCACGTAGATCTGTTCTTCGCCGGCTTCGTCTTCAAACCGCAGTTCGTTGCTGCCCTCGCCCTTGTGGGTTTTGGTCTTCAGGGTGGTCCGGGTTTTGTGTTCCGGCAGCGCGTACGGCGGTGTATTGGTGGCGTGATAGGTTCTTCCAGTGATGATGGGCTGGT
>Ga0207830_100410_pt1 | contig 8595 bp, 8 predicted proteins | sample TtanPargueraPR_6_FD_187740 | JGI IMG/M metagenome (GOLD analysis project Ga0207830, IMG submission 187740) | Aerobic enrichment media microbial communities from Bioluminiscent Bay, La Parguera, Puerto Rico - Tt and E2 (3) (SPAdes) | ecosystem: Environmental > Aquatic > Marine > Unclassified ... | reverse complement strand
ACCTGAAACCTGATAAATACAGGATAAAATTTATATTCGATAAAAATGGAAACGGGAAGTGGGATACAGGAAGTAACCAGGATAAATATCAACCCGAGTGGGTTACCTACTTAAATGAAGTGTTGAAAGTAAAAGGGAACTGGGAAATAGAAATTCCTTCTGTAAACTTATCTCCTAATCCTGATTTTGTTAAAAATATACGCGATTTTGAGGAAGAAGAACGGCTGAGAAAGGAGGCTGAGAAAAAAGCAAGAATGGAACAACAGCAAGAGCAGCAACCTCAGGGTGATCAAATGCAAAACTTTATCAGGTAATGCTTTATTAATTATTCTTCATCGTAATTTATTGTAGCGTAATTTTCAGTATATTTAAAAATCAAATTTAAATTTTATGGCAAGCATAAGAAACCTCAAAAAGGATATTGATTTATTAATGTCATTGGTGTTAAACGACTGTTTTTCTGTTATGGAATATAACGATAAAGTTGACAAGGAAGCAATTACCCAAATTGCGGTCGACACCATAAAAATTCATCGGGAATTGAGAGATCGTGCAAATCATCCCGATGGAAAAGATAATCCAAAACTGGTAAAAAAGTATTATAACAAACTGACAGCCGATACTTTAAAAGAAACAGATGCTGCTCTTGAGAAACTATCAGCAGAAGTTAAAAAGGCTGCTAAAAAATAGTTGAGTTTATTGTATTTTTCTATATCAGGTTAAAGCTTTTATTGGCTACTACTTTGCCCTTATGCCAGGTGGTAATTTCCCATTTGCCTAATTTATCATTCAAAGGTTCCCAAATGCAGTCGCCCAGGTAAAATTCAAAATTATTGGTTCTTATAAATTGCTGACCGGTAAATGGTGGCCTGATATTTCCTTTTTCATCCTTAAACGGAGGATGATCGATTTTAAATTCCAAGACCTCACCTTTCCCCTGTTTAACACGCAAAACATATCCAAACTCAGTTCCAATTTTTGCTTTTATTTCTGTGGTAAAATTTATGATTTTAGGAATTTCTTTACTGCCGGGATTCCATTTTGAATACTCCCCGTAGCTATACATTTCAATATTAATTCTTCTTTTGGGCATAATAAAACTGTATTCAAAAATAGTAAATGATATAAAATGATAAAAAGTAACTTTTATATTAACAGAGATATTAGACTCATTTTGAAATATTTATATGGCAATTGTAACTGCTTATCCCCATTTTTGGTTATTGAGCTAAGAATAATTCATCATATCATACCTGAAAAAGGCATAATAAAATTCTTTAAATGTCACAAAATCAGAATTATAAATGTAGAATTTATAATTTACGTGGGATTGTGAAAACTATCCCTATAAGTAGGTATTTTGCACTTTTGCTTACTTTCAATATTTAAAAAATACTAGTTTTGTGGCAAAATTATTAAGGATTGAAATTTATACGGCGAAATATTAGACTTCTTTTTTTACTGGTTATTCCTGTATATCTTTTCATTGTTCATAATTCGCTTCAGCATAAACATACTCACTTTTATCCAAATGGGATGGTGGTATCGCACTCACATCCTTTGAATGGAGATGATAGCGAAAATCCGGAAGACCATTCTCATACAAAAAACGAGATCTGTTTTTATTCTTCTTTTAATTTCGATTATTACAACATTACAAATGAATTTCAGCTTGGTTTAAATCAGAATTTTCTGATTAAAGACTATGAGGTTCGGAGTGTTGGTATCAATGATTTCAAAAATTTATTCTTTAACAAATTTCGGGGCCCACCTTGTTTTCAAATTTCATAAAACTTTTAAACCTAAAAGATTATATAATTTGAAAACCATTTTTAATGAAATATTTAACCATTATTTTGTTACTGCTTGTCAGTACTATCTCTCTATTTGCCGAAGAGGAAGATAAAAAACCAAAAACAGACGCCATGTTATTTGGCGATGTAAAATCGGAAAATTTCCATATACCTTTTGCATCGGTCAGTATTAAAGGAACAAGCATTGGAACGGCAGCCGATCTTACCGGACATTTTAAGATGACCAATCTTCCCGTGGGAAATCAAACTGTTATAGTTTCCGCAATTGGATATGTAGCAAAAGAGATTGATGTAGAATTAACAGCCAATGAAAGTGTCACCATTTTAGTTGAATTAAATCCTGATAATATTGGTTTGGAACAGGTTGTGGTTTCAGCTGACAGAAATGAAAAAAGCAGACGCGAAACTCCTACAATTGTCCACTCAATTAATGCCAAACTATTTCAACGCACCCAAAATGTTACTTTAAGCGAGGGTTTAAATTTTGCACCCGGATTACGTATGGAAAATAATTGTCAGAACTGCGGTTTTACGCAGGTACGTATGAATGGATTGGAAGGGCCTTATTCGCAGATTCTGATTAATTCAAGACCAATTTTTAGTGGATTGGCCGGTGTTTACGGATTGGAACTTATTCCTGCCAGTATGATTGAAAGGGTGGAAGTTGTGCGTGGAGGAGGTTCGGCAATGTATGGAAGTAATGCAATTGCCGGAACGATAAATTTAATTACCAAGGATCCTGTTTCTAATAGTTTCGATGCTTCAGGTTCGTATGCCTTTACCGGAGTTGGAACCGATGGTGAAGCTGCCAGTGAATACAATGTTAATATTAATGGTTCCTTTATTAGTGACGATTATAAAACAGGAATGAATTTATTTGCTTTTGCAAGAGATAAAGATCCTTATGATGCAAATGGTGATGGATTTTCGGAAATATCAAGTATTAATAATGTAACCTTTGGCTCACGCTTTTTTCAGCGTGTTGGAGATCGCGGGAAATTATCTGTTGATTATTTTCATATCAATGAAGACAGGAGAGGTGGGAATAACTTTCATCTTCCATTACACGAAGCTGATATTGCAGAAAGTGTAGACCACAAAATTAACAACGGGGCATTATCGTATGATGTGTTTTTCCGGGAATCGGATAAATTATCGGTTTATTATGCAGCCCAGGGTGTAGATCGTGATTCTTATTATGGTGCGAATCAGGATCCTTCGGCATATGGTAAAACTAAGGATTTTACATATTCTACAGGTGCACAATACACCGCCAGTCTTGACCATCTATTATGGAGCCCGGCAACAATTACTTCAGGGCTTGAATTAAACGGAGCTAAACTGGTTGATAACAAACTTGGATATTACGATCCTGAGGAAGATATTCATCACGGAAATACTCTTGTAGCAGATCAAACCACAAGTACCCGAGCAGCTTATTTGCAGTCTGAATGGAAAATGAAAAAAACAGTAGTTTCCGTTGGAGCACGTTTTGATAATTACAGAGTTGGAGACACCACCAATGATAATGAAGATGTTACAGGAAATGTACTAAGTCCGCGAATTAGTTTATTGTATAATATTACCGACCATCTCCAATTTAGAGGAGGTTATGCAAAAGGATTCAGGGCACCACAAATCTTCGACGAAGATCTACATATCGAAACCTCAGGTTCAAGAAAAGTAATTCATGTTAATGATCCGGATTTAAAACAGGAATCTTCAAATAGTATTACAGCTTCCCTGGATTACACCAACCATTTTGATAACTGGCAAGTTCAGTTTTTGGCAGAAGGATTTTATACCCTGTTAAAAGATCCTTTTGTACAGGAATATGGTACACCAGACGAAGATGGAACGGTTATATACACACGAACAAATGCGGAAGCGGGAGCTACAGTTAGCGGAGTGAATTTAGAATTTAACGCATCTCCATCAGAAAAGATTCAGCTGCAATCCGGTTTTACTGTTCAAAGAAGTATGTATGAGGAATCACAGGAGTTTGATGAGAAGAAGTTTTTCCGCTCTCCGGATAACTATGGTTATTTAAGTTTGAATTATAGTCCAATAATGTTGTTAAATATTGCCTTTACGGGGAATTACACAGGACAGATGTTGGTACCTTACTTTGGGCCAAAACTTGAAAATCCGGAAGAAGGACAATTAAACACATCTCCTTCATTTTTCGATGCTGGTATAAAATGCAGTTATCAGATTCGAATTTCGGATGTGGTAAAGATGGAAATGAATGCCGGAGTAAAAAATATTTTTAACAGTTATCAGTCTGATTTTGATAGTGGTATTGAACGTGACCCGGGTTATATTTACGGGCCAATCTCACCAAGAACTGTCTATTTTGGAGTGAAGTTTGGAAGTTTTTATTAATATTTTTCCATAGACTAAAGACTGAAGTCAGTAGTCCGAAGTTTTATAAGAAATCTTCCGACTTCGAACTTCGGTCTTCGGTCCAACCATTTACAATTGAATCTCTTGCATAATTTGAAACATTATATTCTCAACGTATAGTGTTCTCCAATTTGTTGCGGCACAAAAGATTATTAATTTTGTAGCGTTTTAATAATAAAAATCGATTATGGGTAATCTGGAGACGCAGCCTGATACTAGTTCCAAAAACAAACGAAATAATATAATAGTCATTGTACTTTCTCTGATTCTTGTTGTTATAATGGTTCTGTTTTTTATGCAACGTAAAGAACATAATGTCATTATACAAACTATGCAGGTTGAAAAAGATTCAATCCAGAGTGAACTGACGCAGATGATGGCCGGTTATGATTTGCTTAAAACTGAAAATGATACAATAAACGAACAGTTATTGGTCGCTCAAACCCGGGTAAGAGATTTGTTGATTGAAGTCGAGCAAACCAAAAAAGTGAGCTACGAAAAGATTTCATCGTACCAGAAACAGGTCACTTCTTTACGCGGTGTATTGCGTGATTTTGTAGCACAGGTAGATTCTTTAAACAGGCGTAACCAGCAATTAATGGAAGAAAATACACAGGTAAAAGAACAGTTTAAAAAGGTAGAAATTGAAAACGAACAATTGGCACAGGACAAGGAAAAACTGGAAAGAAATCTGCAGAGGGCAGCTCAACTGGAAGCCCGTGAACTAATTGCTGAAGGCATAAATTCAAGAGGGAAAAATACCCGATTTGCGCGAAAAGCAGAAATGATTCGTATTTCATTCGTATTGGGTAAAAATGTTACATCAAAACGTGGGCCTAAAAATGTTTATGCCCGGATTATGCGACCCGATCAGCAACTATTAACCAAGTCTGATAAAGATTTATTCCAGTTTGAAGATTTAAAAATTCCTTATTCTGCAGTACGTGAAGTTACCTACGAAGGACAGGATTTGCCCGTAGCAATATACTGGGATAACAAAGGAGAATCTGCTTTTGCAGTTGGCACTTATACGGTAGACTTATTTGCCGATGGGAATAATATCGGAACGGCTACTGTTGAGTTGAAATAGATTACATTTTTTAATCTTTAATTGCAAACCTCTTGCTCCATTTTTCAAACTCAGGAATAATATCTTCCCGGCTTAGTGATTTTCCATGTCCGGGATAAATTTTTTCAATTTCCAATTCAAGTAACTTTTTCCATGTCTGAAGTAAAACCACGGGTTCATTACAAAATGGTGGAAAAATTTTCCCGTTCTTAAAGTTAACAACGGTATCTCCGGCAATTAGATTTTTGCCAAGTAATACAGATTGCGATCCTGTTGTATGACCCGGAGTTGAAATTACTTTTCCATCCAATCCGAAATCTTTTAAATCAAATATTTCTTCATTTATCAAATCTGCGACAAAAGGTCGGGGAGACGCAAATTTTGGCGTTATCAATTTTCCGAGTTTTGATATCAATCCTGAATATCTTCCCTGACCGTTTGGAATTGGAATAAATCCGTTTTTGAGATTTTCAAATTCATTCTTGTGCACCAAAACCTTGGCACCGGTTAATTTCTTTAGTTTATGAAGATTTCCTGTATGGTCGTAATGTGCATGAGTGAGAATAATCAGTTTTATGTCATTAGGAGTTAGTCCATGTTGTTTAAAAAGAAAACGGAAATCTTTTGCATGTCCTCGCACACCTGTATCCACAAGAATTGATTTTGAGCCATTAACAATCAAAACAGAATTCGAATATCCAATTCGCCTTGAAACCAGTTTAAATGAATTTTTATTCATTGTATTATTCTGATACTTTTTGCTATAAAACTACTGAGTTTTATAAACATGATGTTATTTTTGACCTTGTTTTTAAAGTTTACAACATTTTGTTTAAGTAGCAACCTGAATTTATGAGCCGATTCATTAAAATAACTTTTGCGCTTTTTTTGCTTTTATATATTTTACCAACTGTAGCACAGGATGAGTTAAAAATGCCAAATCTCAAATGGTATCTTTCTGAAGATAAAAGCTCTTACGCAGGAATGTTGATGGTCAACCAGATTTGGACCCGTTATATCCAGAATAATCCTGACAAAAACGGGGTGGAACAATATGGTGATTTCGATTTGGGTGTAAGAAGAAGCAGACTGATATTTTATACTTATTTAATGGACCGCGTTTTTATTTATACCCAGATAGGTGCCGATGGATTAACCTACCGGGCACAACAAAAGCCTGGGATAAGCTTGTATAATGCCCAAACAGAATTTATTGTAAGCAAAGATAAATTTCATGTGGGTTTTGGATTAAATACCTGGAACGGAATTTCGAGATACAATAACAACAAACTGCTCGAATGTTTAGTAATAGACAGCCCGGGCTTTGCATATCCCGTTGGTGGCCGGTTTGATAAGTTTGGACGCCAGCTGGGGATTTATGCCAAAGGAACTCTCAGCAAATTACATTACAGGGTTTCGGTGGTAAAACCTTTTGAGTATGGAGCAGATTCCATTTCCAGTCCTGTGACTACCGAGCGTTTAAACGAAAATTTTGCAATAAAAGGATACTTTGAGTGGCAGTTTTTTGATAAGGAAAATACATTGTTTCCGTATATGACGATGAATAACCTGGGTCGTGCAAAACTGTTTAATATTGGGGCAGGATTTTATTATCACCCCGAAGCCATGCTGGTTGAAGCCGAAAAAGACTTATCAACGGTTGATCCATTCTTAAGAGACTGGTTGATTATGAGAGGAGCAGAACATTTGCTCCCCGATTTTGCAGCTTATGGCCCTTCCGATATCAGCGATATTTTTACCGCAGCAGTGGATATTTTTGTAGATATGCCAACAAAAAATAACGGAGCAATTACTTCATATCTTGGCTATTATTATAATTTTTTTGGGAAAAATTATTTACGCTCGATGAGTAAAATGAATGTTTCCAGAATGCCGGTGGAAATTGCACTTCCGCAAGGAATAGGTAACTCTGAATGGGAAGTTGGAACAGGGCATATTGTTCGGGGAGAGTTTGGATATTTGCTTCCCGGGCAGGGACTAAAAAACCGCTTTCAACCTTACGGGGCATTTACATTTAAAAAGTTTGAAGCTTTGGTTGATGCTTCGTTTCAGTTTGATGCCGGAATCAACTGGTTAATGTATGGTCATCATATAAAGTGGACCTTGCAATATTCTTCAAGGCCAATTTATACTGTAGAAGATGGCCAACAATTTTGGACAAGCTCAAAGGGGCAGGTAATATTGCAGACACAGATTTATTTTTAACCGGGAGTGGTGGTTTCCCTGTCTGCCGACAGGCAGGTAAATCGTCATTAAAAGTCGCGAATTGGAATTCGCGAAACCCATCTGTAAATAAAGCAAATTAAAATGGCAAAAATACGTGTAACAAAACGTTTTCATTTTGAGATGGCACACACACTTTACGAGTACGATGGTTTGTGCCGAAATATTCATGGTCATTCTTATAATCTTGAAGTCACACTAATTGGTGAACCAAGAAATGAACCTGGGCATCCAAAAGACGGAATGGTAATGGATTTTGGAGAAATCAAAGAAATCATAAAAACAAATATTGTAGCCCGCTTCGACCATGCCTTGATGGTAAACAGCCTGGTTCCTGCAGACCAAATGGAATTGTTAAAGCAAACCACCAATCGAATAATCATTGTTGATTTTCAACCCACTTCAGAAAATATAGTAACATATATTGCTAAAATTCTTCAACAACATTTGCCAACCGGTGTTAATGTATTTAGCATACGATTATACGAAACGGTAACATCTTATGCCGAGTGGTTTGCAACTGACAACGAATAAGCAGATGTGAGATTTATAGATTTTAGATATGAGACATTTTTGATTAGCTTCTTTTTTAAAAGCGTCTCTGCGTCTTTGTGAGAATTAAAACTGATAAAACATTGAAACCAAAATTATTATGCCCGAAAACAATCAACAAAAACTTTTTTTACTTGATGCTTTTGCATTAATCTACCGTAGTTATTTTGCTTTTATCCGTAATCCGCGTTATAACTCAAAAGGTGTAAATACATCTGCAATGCTGGGAGTTACCAATACCATTGTTCAGGTTTTGGAAAAGGAAAATCCGGAATTTATAGGAGTGGTTTTTGACGTTTCGGCACCAACTTTCAGGCACGAAATGTTTAAGGAATACAAGGCCAATCGCGAAGAGATGCCCGAAGATTTACGAAAGTCAATCCCTTATATCAAAAAGATTATCGAAGGTTTTAATATTCCGATTATCGAAAAACCCGGATTTGAAGCGGACGACGTAATCGGAACACTGGCAAAAAAAGCAGAAGAGAAGGGATTTACGACCTATATGAT
>Ga0207830_100405_pt1 | contig 8654 bp, 7 predicted proteins | sample TtanPargueraPR_6_FD_187740 | JGI IMG/M metagenome (GOLD analysis project Ga0207830, IMG submission 187740) | Aerobic enrichment media microbial communities from Bioluminiscent Bay, La Parguera, Puerto Rico - Tt and E2 (3) (SPAdes) | ecosystem: Environmental > Aquatic > Marine > Unclassified ... | reverse complement strand
CGTGTAGCTGAAGTTATCGTTGAATTCACTTTCCCTGAAAAGGATTATTCCGAAAAAGAAAAACAGCTGATTGAAAGTGTAGCCGGAACAAGTCCGGTGCCTTTAAGTTTGCACCCCGATTTAAAACAAACAATCAAATTTAACTGGTAGCAACGATGTGCGAATCATGCACAATAAACTAATAATCAACACTTTTATATTGAAATTCTGATTGCTATTTTTGTTTTACTATTTTCTTTTCAAACCTTTGTTTGGTGGTTTCCCCTTTTACGAAATAAACTCCATTCGGAATTGCGTCCGGTAAAAAAACTGTATCTCCGGCTTTATATTTTTTTACACTTTTTCCTTGCACATTAAAAACTTCCAGGTAAACAAGCTCCTCACCCACTGGTAATTGTAATGAAAAACTCTCAGAAAAAGGATTGGGATAAATTCTGATTTCGTTGGATTCGTTTAACTTATCAACTGAAAGAATCTTATCGGTTTTTGAAATCAGCCATAAATCCGGATCAATTTTTATTTCTGAAACATTGAAACCAACTTCAACCACAAACTCCTGATTATTGCTTGTATGATTTAATCTAAAATCTGCCGAATCGGTTTTAGTAAAGTTATACGCTCTAACAGGTACAGGCATTTCATAAAAATCCACTGAAGGATGAGTAGTACTTTGTGACAGCACAATACTTAACATATCCTCATTTTGCATTTTAAATTCTGCTGAATAAATCGGATATCCCTCACCAAAATACCAGTCATTAAAATACTCTATTAAACTTGTATCGCCAACCAACTCCATATGCTTTTGAAAATCAGAGGTTAAAGCAAAACCATTGGCCACTTTCGGGTCGTTGTAATAATTTCTCATACCTGTAAAGAATGCTTCATCACCAATAATCCACCTTATCATGTGCAACAAATATGCACCTTTGGAGTATGAAAGTCTGGAGCTAAAAATATCGCTAACATTTGTAGTATCTTTTACATAAACCGAACCATCCGGTTCGCGGGTAATACGATTCACATGACCACTTTTAAAAAAAGGCCACCAATATCCATCCTGAAGATTTTCATATACTATTCCGGATAAATAAGTTGCAAATCCTTCATTTAGCCATATATCGTGCCATGAACCACAGGTAATATAATTGCCAAACCACTGATGGGCCAACTCGTGGGCAATTAGTTCGTAACCAAAACCTCCCATAAAACTCATGGTTTGATGCTCCATACCACCACCCCAACCAAATTGAGCATGACCGTATTTTTCATTTGCAAACGGATATTCACCAAATATTTCGTTAAACAGTTCCATAAATTCGATGGTAACTTTTGCATCCTCTTTTGCTTTATCCAGGTTTTCAGGATAAACATAGTTAAGGATTTCAATTTGTCTTCCATCTTTCAAATCCACCCAATCAGAGAATTCAGCATAATTTGTAACTGCTATTGCAACCAGATAAGTTACTATAGGGTGACGATGTTTCCAATGCATTCTACGCAATCTGTTTTCTACAGAATTGTATACAACGATTCCGTTACTTGCTGTTTTATATTGCTCCGGGGTTGTTACAATGATATCCACAGAATCAATTTTATCGACAAGCGACTGTTTACAAGGCCACCACTCCATTGCGCCATAAGGTTCAGAAAGTGTCCAGATAACTGGAACTCCCTCATGTTCAGCCTGAACAAATGAACCAAATCCCATATCCTCAGCTTCAGGCTCTCCCTGATAATATACTTGCACAGAATCGATTTGTTCTGTTTCCAAAGGTGTTGACAGGGAGATTGTTAATTTATTGTTTTCATGTATAAAATTTACCATCTGATTATTCTGAACTACAGAATCGACTGTCAAATTATTGCTTAAATCGAATTCTATCTCACTTAATAGATCAACCTGACTAACAAAATAAGATGTAACGCTTCCTTTTATATACTTAATGTTGGGATTGATTTCCCAATCCATTCTTTGATAAATCAAGTTGGTTTTTCTATAACTCCGGCTCTCTTTAAAAAGTGACTTTTTCACAAATCGGGACTTGTCCTGAAATGCAATTTTATCTGTAAACTCAGGATCCGGTTTTTGAGCAAAAGCAAAAACTGGAACCAGAATTAATACCAGAATATTTATAAGACTTTTTATCATATGCTAATGGTAAAATCAAACATGGGTGAATTTAAAATTTACAAACAGGTGTTTCAAACTATTGTTTTGATTACGATATTTCAAATAAAACAAATTCCGCAATTATTAAGATTAGTACATCACGTTTTTTCCGAAAAATTTATAATACGTCCATCCATATCATTCCCGGTTTCACTGTTTAATGGAAATTTAATTGGCTTATTATCTCTTGTCGACCGATAAATTGCAGTAAATAATTCAACGGTTTTTCTACCATCTTCGCCTGTTACCAATGGTTCGGTATTGTTTTGAATAGCTTGCAAAAAATTTTCTATTTGACGCTCCATATAATAAACCATCGGATCGATATTATGAAAATATTCTGAATCTTCTTTATTCCATTTTTCCAGCAATTTTTCTTCACCGGATACCGACCAGATATCATTTATTGGCGGCTCTAAAATTCCTGACATTCCGGCGATAAACATGGCCCCTCCATCGGTTTGTACACCTACTGAAGCACCGTTTTCTCCATGAACATGTACCTTACCATAAATCCCGGGTTTTTGCGAATTACTCACAATGACATTCCCGATTGCCCCGTTTTTGAATTTTATAATTGCTACGGCCGTATCCTCGACTTCAATATAGGGATGATTTAGATTCTCCCATTTCCCGTAAACCTCATCAATTTCACCCATTAACCAAAGAAGAATATCCAGTTGGTGAGGAGCCTGATTAACCAACACCCCGCCACCTTCCATAAGCCAGGTTCCGCGCCATTCATCAGAATCGTAATAACTTTTATCGCGCCAACCGAGCATATTTATTGTTCCAAAAACCGGCTTGCCTATTTTTCCTGATTCAATTGCTTTTTTTACTCTTTGTACTGGTTCATACCAACGCCTTTGACTGATAACCCCAAGTTTTACTCCTGCCTTTTTGCAGGCTTCAATCATAGCGTCTGAATCTTCAAGAGTTGATGCCAATGGTTTTTCCACCAAAATATTTACACCCGATTTTGCTGCTTCTAAAACGGGCTCCAAATGAAACGGATGCGGTGTGCAAACAATTACCAAATCAATATTTTCCTTTTCTGCTAATTCTGAAATTTTAATGTAAAAAGGAACATTATATTTTGCTGCAAAATTTTTAGCGGTTTTTTCGGTCCTGCTCCAAACACCGGCAAGTTTTGCATTATCCAGATTGTTAATTGCCCTTGCGTGCAAATGAGCTACTTTTCCACAGCCCAGGATGGCGATGTTGTAGGAAAAGTCAGAAGTTCGATGTCCGGAGCCGGAAGTATTGTTTTTGTTGTTCATAATTTTGGTCTTATAATACTCCCCGGGTTTAAACCCGGTGTTATTTATATTAAAGTCCTTCGGACTTTTGAATTAAACATCTGTGTAGTAATAGATTTTTACTCCCCTCCCACGGAGGGGCTGGGGGAGGCCGGAACTAAAATTACTTTATTTAATCCCGGTTCTTTATTGTACAAACGTTTAAACCATTCTGCACCTTCTGAAAGCGGGGCAATAGCAGTAATCATTTTATCGACCTCTATTTTTCCGGACGCTAACAAATCGAGCACCATCTCATATTCTCCATTAATAGCGCAACTGCCCAAAAGTGAAATTTCAGTGGTTACAATTTTTTGCAAGGGAACTTTTATTTCAGGACTGATATTTCCAATCAATACAGCGGTCCCGCCTTTTCGCAAATTATCGATACATAAATTTACAGTTTCCGAAATTCCAACCACTTCAAAACCAAAATCAACTCCCCGGTTTTTAGTCAACTCCTTTATCTTTTGAACAACATTATTATCTGAACTTTTAAAAGTATGTGTAGCACCAAATTCTCCGGCCAGTTTTAATTTTGTATCATCCAAATCGACAGCGATAATTGGATAGACACCTGCAATTTCCAATATCTTTATTACAAACATACCAACCATTCCGGCACCCACAACAACCGCACTTTTGCCAGGTTGAATTTTTGAAATGTTTACCGCATGTGCTGCTACTGCAACCGGTTCAACCATAGCTGCCTGTTCATAAGAAACATTGTCAGGAAGCTTGTACAAAATGTGGGCAGGTACAGAAACATAATCTGCAAAAGCCCCATTCCTCTTGTATTCCTTAGGAGAAACACCAAAAACTTTTCTGTTTTCGCTTAAATTATACCGTCCGTTTAACGTGTACCAGTCGTTTAATGGATAAATTGTAGAATCAAAAGTAACCCTGTCGCCTAATTTCCATTCTATTACTTCGGAACCAAGTTCTACAATTTCTCCGGAAGCCTCGTGCCCCATTATAATTGGAGGATTTCTTCTTCCGGTACTTCCATCCATACCATGGACATCGCTGCCACAAATACCACATGCTTTTACCTTTATTAAAACTTCTTTAGATTCAATTACAGGATTAGGAAAATCACGGTAATTAAGTTCCATATATTTGTCTAAAACCAGAGCTTTCATTTATCAATTTTGTTTTAAGGTTTTTATTGATTTTAAAGTGACTTGAAATAACTTATTCATCTAATCAAAAATATTCATTTTCATTAAATGTTTGGTTCTTCATAATTACAAAATTTCAAAAAGCCGGATGTTTACGCGTAAAAAAGAACTTATTTATATCTTTTGCAAAAGCAGCCTTTAAAAGATTTAGTTTTATACAAATCGATGCATAAAATCATGAAACACTTTGACCTTCTGTCAAAAAACCTCAATCGATTATATCTATTGAACGAACCTTCTTCATAATTTGTCCGTATCGTATTAATATGTATTTCAATTCAATTCCCAGACTAAAAGTTTAAAACTCTAAAATTGAACGAATTAATTTCAATTTAAAGCTAAAAGGATAAAAACATGTTTACGGAAACGAATAAAGAGAATGTAACATTTAAATCAGAAGTTTTATCCAATTACAAAAGCAGTTTATCCAATAAACTGTATAAGGTTGAAGATAGTTTTAAAAGTTCCAATCCTTTCCTTTTATTCAATCACGGAATTCATTACTGGGTCGCCCTTGACAAACTTGGTACTGAAATTATTCGGGCATTAAATAAAAACAAGAACTTATCAGAATTGAAGAACGAGTTGCTTTTAAAAGGCGTAATTGATTCTGAAAAATTAGAAAATGAAGTTATCCCGATTTTAAAGTTTTTAATCAAACTAAACTTTATTCAAACTGATAATCTGGACAAAGAAAGAAATTGGGGAAAGAAGGTATTTCCTTTAAACACTCCTATTCAATATCCATTTGAAGATATTGTTATTAGTCTGGCGGATCAATGCAATCTTGCCTGCAAATATTGTTTTAATGCAGGAAGTCGTCATTCCCGAATAAATAAAAATTCCCGAATAAAAAAAATAGACAGAAAGTCGATTAAGAAACTTTTAATCAGTTATCAGAAGGCAGGTGGTACAGGAGTGATTTTTACCGGTGGAGAACCAACCTTGAATCCTGAATTACTTTCCTTTTTAGAAGATGCCAAAGCGTGTGGACTTAAAACCAGTCTGATTACAAATGGTACACGTTTAAAGGATCTTCAAATTGATAAGCTGGTTACAGTACTTGATTCCCTGCATGTAAGTATAGACTCTTTAGATCCTGAAATCAATTCAAAATTATGGGGTATAAAAGTTGAAAAAATACGGGAAGATTTTATTTCCGAATTAGTGAAAATCGGTTCAAAAGCAAGCCAAATTGGAGAAAAAATTCGTTTGGTACTGAAGCCTACAATTACAAGGCTTAACCAACATTTACTTTCCGACTTATTTATAGAATGCGGTAAACGACTTTCTCAATTCGATTTCGATTTTGATATTACAAAATATGAACCTATCGAAAATAAAGAAGTAAATGCTGAACTTGAGATTTCCCCTAAAGAATATAAAAATTCTTTGTACTCGGCATTTAAAGCATATTTACAAAACTTAAATCCAGATATAACAGAAATCGATGCTCATTATAAGGCAGAATTATTTGCCCATACCAATGCTGGAAAAGTGACACCTTCTAACCGACCTGTAAATCTCTCATGCGTTCCATCATTATTTGTAACCAATAACGGCGATGTATATCCATGTCAGGCATTTGAAGTAGCACACTTTAAGTTGGGAAATGTATTTGAGCATTCTATTAACGACTTTTTTACCCATAAAGGTTTTTCAATATTACGAACCAAAATGACCCGTGATGATATTGAAATATGTAAGGATTGTGAATTTCGTTTCCTATGCACCGATCATTGTCATGGCGAATCGTTTAAAAAAATTGGAAAAACAACTGCATTCCGAGGAGATAAAACATTCGATTGTAAGAAAAGAGTTGTTAAAAGATTATGGTTAGAAACACAGGTTAAAAAATAAATATGGCAGCTAATCATAACAATAAAATATCGAAGGACTGCGGAGCTCGTGCACTTTCAAGGGCTTGTAAAATGTTAGGAAAAGAAATATCATATAATCAGATAATTGAGTTAGCAAAACCGCAAAAAAAAGGAGTATCCTTACTGACCTTAAAACATGCGGCCGAGAACTTAGGATTACAAGTTCAACTCATCCGCACCAACTATTTAAATCTGTGCTTATTGCCAAAACCCATAATAGTCCATCTAAGATATAATCACTATGATGTTATTACAAAATGTAATTCACGAAATGTTGAAATCATGGATCGAAAAATATGGAAGAAAACTCCATTATGGTTATTCAATTTGGAATGGAGTGGAGCTGCAATGGTTTTATCACTAAAATAAAGGAGGTTAAAATGAAAACGAAAGAAAAAAAAGTTCATGTTCAAACACCAGGATTTGAGCCTATTACCGACAAAGAAGCGGACCAAATTACAGGAGCACTTGATGATCCAATTAATGGTGGGCTTTGCGCTTTACCAGGATTTGCTTGCAACAAAAAAGGAGGCTTAAAAATTGGTGTATGTGTCATTGCCGGAATTGCCTGGGGTATTTATACACCTATTGGAGGTAAAAAGAAGGATGAAACTGATAACTGATATTCAATTGAGTTCCTTTTTATCCGGCAAATAACATGGTTTGGTTTTCACTTAATAGTAGTGAAAATGTTAATTCCCTGCATTTTTTTCGGTTTAGCCACAGGTAAGAGGTAGTATTTGACTAAGGGAAAGTCATTCAGTCCACCTTTTAACCAGGACAATTATAAAAAATATAAACTCTATTCGAAATTATTCAGTGAAAAAGTATATTTCTCCCCCCGGGTAGTTAGCTGAGAAATAAGCTTGTTATTGTATCTGACATTTAACTGATTTCCCAATAGTGAAATAATTTCAGTTGATACTAATTTTCCTTCTTCCCAGCTAATCGAAATTTCAAATCCGCCCCGGGTTTTTAATCCTGTTACTTTTCCAGATGAAAGCGCAGAAGGAAGTGCAGGTAAAACATCGATATAAAAATTCCCTTCTTCATCGCGCAAATGGGACTGTAGTATCATTTCAGTGATCCCGGAAGTTGCTCCAAAGTTACCGTCTATTTGAAACGGTGGATGGGCATCAAACAAATTAAAATACAGCCCTCCGCGATCTTTATAATCCGTTTCTTCACTAATCGAAGGAACCATAAGATTCTTAAGTAGAAGAAATGCGTGATCTCCATCAAGCAATCTGGCCCAGAAATTAATTTTCCACGCCCGGGACCAGCCTGTACCGCCATCACCCCGATGAGAGAGCGTTACTTTACAGGCTTCTGCCAGTTCAGGGGTAGTTAGAGGATGAATCTCACTTCCCGGATGTAATCCCCACAAATGCGAAACATGTCGGTGTTGGTTTTCAGGATCATCTTTATCAACAATCCATTCCTGCAACTGACCATGTCTTCCAATTTGATTAGGTGCTATTTTTGACCGTATTTCTGTTAATTCCTTAACCAACTCAGCGTCGACATCCAATATTTCAGCCGCCTCGATAGTATTGGAAAATAATTCTCTGATAATCTGGTGATCCATAGTTGGGGCCATAACCAATCCTCCCAGTTCAGGACTGTTACTTGGACCACTAACCAACCAATTCCTATTTTTGGGATACGGAACCAGGTAGTCTGCAAAAAATATTGAAGCTCCTTTTAATACCGGGTAAGCTTTGTTTTTTAAATACTCTTTGTTACCTGTAAACTGATAGTGCCACCATAAATGTTGACTTAACCATGCACCCCCTGTAGGCCAGATTCCGTGATTTGCATTGTTAATTGGTGCAGCTCCCCGCCAGATATCTGTATTGTGATGAGTTACCCATCCCTGCAGATTATAATGTTCTTTTGCTGTACTTTGACCGCTTACTGACAAATCTTCAACCATTCGAATCAAAGGATCTGTTAACTCTGAAAGATTTGTAATTTCTGCAAGCCAGTAATTCATCTCAGTATTTATGTTTATGGTGTATTTACTATCCCAGGGAGGAGCAAGCTTATCATTCCAGATTCCTTGCAAATTGGCGGGCTGTGTTCCAATTCGGGATGAGGAAATCAATAAATATCTTCCATA
>Ga0207830_100377_pt1 | contig 9505 bp, 4 predicted proteins | sample TtanPargueraPR_6_FD_187740 | JGI IMG/M metagenome (GOLD analysis project Ga0207830, IMG submission 187740) | Aerobic enrichment media microbial communities from Bioluminiscent Bay, La Parguera, Puerto Rico - Tt and E2 (3) (SPAdes) | ecosystem: Environmental > Aquatic > Marine > Unclassified ... | reverse complement strand
AAGTGCATATAACTAATGTGATTTTTAATTTGCTCGATAACGCTGTAAAGTATAGTAAAAACTCTCCCCGGATAAAAATTACAACAGGAAACAAAAACGGAGAGTTAATGGTATCGGTGGCAGATAACGGAATAGGTATCTCCAAAGAACATCATGCTCAGATTTTTGACAGATTCTATCGGGTTCCCACAGGAAATGTGCATGACGTAAAAGGATTTGGATTAGGATTGAGTTATGTTAAAAAAATAGTAGATTCGCATAATGCACAAATTAAAGTCGAAAGTGCTGTAAATAAAGGAACTAAGTTTACAATATTATTCCCATTAATAAATAATTAACCATGGAACAAAAAACAAAATTGCTTCTTGCAGAAGATGACGAAAATTTAGGATTATTATTAAAAGAATATCTGGTCGCAAAAGGGTACGATGCAAATCTTTTTCCCGATGGCGAAGCCGCATATAAGGGTTTTATGCGCGATCATCATGATATCTGTATTCTGGATATTATGATGCCCAAAAAGGACGGATTTACCCTCGCAAAAGAAATCAGAATGGTAAACCAGGATATCCCGATTTTATTTCTTACTGCAAAAAATATGAAGGAGGATGTACTTGAAGGTTTTAAAATTGGTGCCGACGATTATATTACCAAACCATTTAGTATGGAGGAATTAATCATGAGAATCGAAGCCATTTTAAGACGAACTTCTCAGGAAAATCAGGCCAATGCACAACCCGTCTTTACATTGGGAAAATTCTCTTTCGATACAAGAAAACAAACGTTAACAGAAGGTGACAATGTAGTAAAACTTACCACTAAAGAATCTGACTTGTTAAAGTTATTATGTCAGAATGCCAATAAAATTCTGGAAAGAAATTACGCATTACGTTCAATCTGGATTGATGACAATTATTTTAATGCCAGAAGCATGGACGTATATATTACAAAACTCAGAAAACATTTGAAAGAAGAACCTTCGGTTGAAATTATTAATGTTCACGGGAAAGGTTATAAGTTGATAATGTAATTGATAATGAGGAGGTAAAAAACAAAAGCCGGGATTTAATAAAAATCCCGGCTTTATTTTTTATTAAATAAATCACAAAGCTAGTCCAGTTTTAAAACAGCCAGGAAAGCTTTTTGCGGTACTTCAACATTACCGATTTGTTTCATTCGCTTTTTACCCTTTTTCTGTTTCTCCAACAATTTACGTTTACGTGTGATGTCACCTCCATAACATTTTGCAGTAACATCTTTTCTGACTGCCTTTACAGTTTCACGGGCGATTATTTTTGCCCCAATAGCTGCCTGAATTGCAATGTCAAATTGTTGCCTCGGAATAAGTTCTTTCAATTTTTCACACATTCTTCTTCCGAAAGTATAAGCATTATCGAAGTGAATCAGTGTTGAAAGTGCATCCACCATTTCGCCGTTTAAAAGAATATCCAATCGAACCAACTTTGCAGGTTTATATCCGCTAATGTGGTAATCAAAGGAAGCATATCCTTTTGAGATACTTTTTAATTTGTCATAGAAATCGAAAACAATTTCGCCCAGGGGAATATTAAAAATCAACTCTGCCCGTTCGGCAGTAAGGTAACTCTGGTTTACAAGCGTCCCTCGTTTATCCAAACACAAATTCATTACCGGACCAATAAATTCCGATGCAGTAATTATGTTTGCACGAATATAAGGTTCCTCAATCTCATCAATGGTAGTCGATGCAGGCATCCCTGACGGATTATAAACGGTTTGCGTTGTGCCGTCAGTTAATTTTGCCAGGTACGAAACGTTGGGAACTGTCGTAATGACATTCATATCAAATTCGCGATCCAACCTTTCCTGGATGATTTCCATATGCAATAATCCCAAAAATCCGCAACGGAAACCAAATCCAAGTGCTGCCGATGATTCCGGTTCAAATGTAAGGGAAGCATCATTTAACTGGAGCTTATCCATTGCTGCACGCAAATCTTCATAATCTTCGGCATCAATCGGGTAAACCCCCGCAAATACCATCGGTTTTACCTCCTCAAAACCTTCAATAGCTTTTTCACAAGGCTTTTTTACATGGGTAATCGTATCACCAACTTTTACTTCTTTTGCCGTTTTAATTCCAGAAATAATATATCCAACATCACCGGGGCCCAAAACATCTTTTGGCTGAAGACCAAGTTTTAGCACACCAACTTCATCAGCGTCATACTCTTTCTTTGTGGCAACAAATTTTACAAGGTCTTTTTTCCGAAGTTGTCCGTTTACAATTTTGAAATATGCGATAATACCTCTGAAAGAATTAAATACGGAATCAAAAATAAGAGCCTGGAGTGGAGCATCGGGATCGCCAACCGGATGTGGTATCTTATGGATAATTTGTTCCAGGATTTCTTCAATACCTTCTCCTGTTTTTCCACTTGCTCTTATAATATCCTCTTTGTCGCAACCAATTAAATCTATTATCTGGTCTTCCACAACTTCCGGCATGGCATTTGGTAAATCCATTTTATTGAGAACCGGAATTATTTCAAGGTCATGTTCAATGGCAAGATATAAATTAGAAATTGTCTGAGCCTGAATGCCCTGTGTTGCATCGATAATTAACAACGCACCTTCGCAAGCTGCGATTGATCTGGATACTTCATATGAAAAATCCACGTGTCCGGGAGTATCAATCAGGTTTAGTTTATACTCCTGACCATCATGGAGATAATCCATTTGAATCGCATGACTTTTTATCGTAATACCCCGTTCCTTTTCCAGATCCATATTGTCGAGAACCTGATCATGCATATCTCTCTCCCCAACGGTTTTGGTAAATTCCAGTAATCTGTCGGCAAGGGTGCTTTTACCATGGTCAATATGGGCGATGATACAAAAGTTGCGAATGTTCTTCATTTATGTATAGTTAACGTTCTGTCTACTAATTCTGTTTTCAAAATTTTCGCAAATATAGTTTTTTTTAAAGATTTCACTTTTGAAATATACAGTATGTTAATGTGTGAATTTTTGTTAATAATTGTGCCTATGTTATTTTTTGGCACAGGGTTTGTTGAAAAGAAAATACGAAAACGATGTCAGAAACGATACAGTTTTATATACAAAAATGACACTTCGCAGCATCAGGCTGCATTTTTTCATAAGTTTGGTTTAGTTAGGTTAAGTTTGAATCCCGGGGTGTTGACCCCGGGATTTCTCTTTTACAGATACTTTGATTGATATTTTTTATTGAACAAACTGGATTTAATAAACTTACACGAAAGTTGAACTTACTGCCAAATACGAATCTGGCATCAATAGATTCCTGTTAACAGAAACTCTGCCTCTTTAATCAAAAAATATCAATTTAACTTGTACGGACAAGAATATTTTCGTATAATTGTACGTACAAGTAAAATAAGCCTTTTTTGACCTGAGCTTAATGTCGATTTTGAATCGAGAAAGACCAACAATTCAAATTTATATACATAAAACATAAACTTTAAATTAAATTATTATGAAACTAAAACTTCTACTTTTACTTATTTTGCTGTCGTGTGGCATAGTAAATGCACAAAACGATACGATTAAAACCCTGATTTTTACGCAGTATGCGGCAGGGGGAGATGTTGGTTGGCATACAGAAATAACCAATGTCGGTGATGAGCCAATTCAGATGGGAGATTTTAAATTGGTAAAACTTTCTCCTTATGTCGATTTTCAGATTTTTGACGAGAACACAGATGAATGGGGACCAAATCCTGCCTATTTCTTTTTTCCTGAAAGAATGCTTCAACCCGGAGAATCCTATGTTGTTACAGGAGCCGTAGATTTTGGCCCTGCGCAATATCAGAAAAGAGTTCCGGGTTTTCAGGATACAGAACAACAAAAAAATCCTGACTGGTATGAAGTAGCTGATTTGTTAATTCACTGGAAAGAGTATAAAAGTACACCTGAAGATATTGACAGTGTAACCACAGCCATTCCGGGATCAAAGGGATGGGGTGATATTTCCGGTATTTTGGGACACTGGAGAGGAAGAGATGGTTTTTATCTGGAACAACATTTACCAAACGGTGATTCGGTGGTTGTAGACCAGGTAAATTGTGTATTTGACAACGATGGTAAAAATCAGGATGCCGGTGGTTACGATGTTGCGGGTGTTGCATTGGCATCTGGACACAGTACAATAGTAAGAAAATTCGTAGTGAAATCGGGGAACCTTAAATTTAGAGAATCAAGAGGTGTGGGTGAAGACGATTCAGAATGGATGGTGGTTCCAAAAGAAGCAAGTCAATATCGGGATCTTGTTTGGATTCATGGAAATCATGGAGATTATAACCTGGATGAAAATACACTGGAATCAGACTTAATTGATGTTGATTTTGCGGGAAAAGTAATTACTGTTCCATGGGGTACCCGGAGAGGTGATGGAATTATGCAACATATGGTTAAAAAGCCGGGAGTGGCTTGGGAATATATCCTGAATACCAATGTTGAAGATTCTTTGGCATTTGGATGTCGAACAGGTGATCAACTTAAAATTTATGTTTGCGGAAACGATCTGGATGTTGCAACTTTTGATATAGTAGTTGCTGATCCCACTGAAGAAACTAATGTGGTAATTCCTGTGGCTAATTTAGATGTTGGTGGCTGGTGGAGAAGAGCTGTGGAAAGAGGTGCAGGAGATTATGGTTGGCCCAGAGTATCTGAGAATGCATCAGGAATGGATACCATCTCAGGCCGTTGGCAGGGTGCAGGTACAAAAATTGGTATTCCTTATGCTACAAGGGTTGACAGTTTGATACAAATGCTTGAAAAACCTGCAAATGCTTCATGGGAATTTGTATGGGTTGATGATGTTGAAAGGCCCGATTTAAAAGAAGGTGATAAATTAAAAGTAACGGCTCAGAATGGTAATGTTAAGGAATATTACATTCAGGTACAGGAAAAACAGGTGAGCTCTAATGCATATTTAAGCTCTATCACCTGGCCCGATATCCCTGATCATTATAAGGGATTGTTTGGATGGATTGGAGATACAATTCCAAATTTTGGTCCACAGGTGTACAATTACAAAGTTCAGGTCCCGCTTGATGTTGATGGAATACCCGCTTTGTTGGCTAAAACAGAAGATTTAAATGCAATTGTTGAAGTAAAAAGAGCTACCAGTTTATCAGGAACATTGGAAGATAGAACAGTTAGATTTATCGTTACTGCGGAAGATGATAGTGTAATGCAGGTATACAGCATTGAATTAATAAAAGAGAAAGATCCAAGAAAACTTCAGCCATATGTGGCCGAGCCATTTATTTCAGAATCTGTTTTTGCCGATCAGTGGGCAAATTTCTTCACTGAAATAGTAAATCCGGGTAATCAGGCACTGGATTTAAGTGATTATATGATTGTGTCCGGTTGGGTTTCCGATCCTGCAGGTGCAATAAGTCAGGCAAGCGGTGAAGGTGACTGGAATAACAGATATATGAGATATGTTCCTGGTTATAAGTGGGTTGATCAGCAGAACTGGGAAATAACTCCTTCCATGTTGGAGCAGGATTTAAATGTAAACTCAATTGTTTATCCTGGTGATGTGTTCTGTTTGGGGGCCATAGGTAATGATGGTCAAACAAAGCACCCTAACTTTGTGAATGATTATTGGTGGGTACCCGATCAACTTGATGTACAATTCAGAAATTCCGGTGGCTATACCAATCCATGGAATGAATCAACAGGAGCAAATACAGCAGCAGGTAGCTGGGGAACAAGTACCTATCTTTTTAAAATCTTAAACGATTCAATTAAACAAGGTTTAAAGCCTGCTACTGACCCTGCCGATTTTGAATTAGTTGATGTTATTGGAATGGTTGACGGTTCAGGTTGGGTTGTTGGCGGATGGTCATATTGGGTAATGACCTGTAATATTATCAGAAAACCTGAAATTTATAAAGGTGTACCTGAACTTCAAAAATCATTTGGCACAAACGACGATGATTCAGAATGGTTACATTACGACAGACCTTACTGGCAAGCTCAAAACGTTGGTTATCCTCGTGATATCTTATATGATGCTGCTGACCTAGGAAAACACTTTATGTATACTCCGACTTTTTACATGTCAACGGTAAGTTCGGTAGTTTATAAGGTAAGCGAAGGTTATTCAATGAAAGAATTTATCCGTGGTCCAAAAACAGGAACTACTGCGGCAGAATTCTTAAGCAATATTATAAAAGCCGATGATGGACAGAAATTAAAGCTTAAAGGTTCAAATGGTGAATTACCGGGAGATGCAGCGTTAAGTTTGAATGATACTTTGATTGTAATGTCAGCCGATAGTGTTAATACTACAAAATATGTCATCGAAGTATCTGAAGATGGTTTGAGTTCAAATGCCATATTGACTTCAAACAGATATAAAATTGACATAACTGCCAGCCCAAAAAGTTCTGTAGCAGAAGCAGGGACAGGAACTGTAACAGGATTCGAATATGGAACTTCATTAAGAACAATTGTAGCCAATATTAATGTGCCTGCCGGTGCAAATATGGATATTGTAGACAGCGAAGGTGCGTATGTACCTTTAACAAAATTGAATTTCGATACAAGCTATGTAAATGTAACTGTAAATAATAATACGTTCTTACATGTTACAGCTGAAGATGGAGTTACCGCTATTATTTATCAGTTAATTCCTGACGGAACGGAAAGTGATGCATTCTTAACTTCAGATGTTTATACAGTTTATCAGAAAAATACCTTGATTGATTTTGTTCCCAGAGGAACAAATGCTGCGGTATTCCTTTCAAATCTGGTTCCTTCCAGCGGTGCGAGCATTACGCTTGTTAATAAAATGGGGCAGGAAAGAATGGACGGAAACATTGTTCAGGATGATAAGGTTGTTGTTACTTCAGCAAACGGAATGAATTCCAGAGTTTATTACATTTCAATGCTTCCTACCGAATATATCAAAGAAACTTCTTACCTGGCTTACATATTATCAAATGTATATATGGTAGATCAGGTTTCATTAATGGTTAATGGAGTTTCTGGTACTGAACTTGTAGCAGATTTCTTAACAAAAATTGATGCAGTAGAAGGTGCAACCGCAATGGTAGTTGATGCCGATGGAAATCCAAAAACTTCAGGTGATATTGACCGGGACGATATGGTTAAAGTAACATCGTTAGACGGAAAAGCAGTTGTTTATTATAGTTTTGGTACTTTAACTTCAAGCAATATGTTCGATACAAATAATATCGAATTATATCCAAATCCAACAAATAATCACATTAATATTAGTGGAGTAAAAGACGGATACCAAATTCAGATTTATAACTCTGTTGGGGCAATCATTCGTGAAGTAAATGTTCAAAACAGTATTGAAACGATTACACTGTCAGACCAACCGGCAGGAATGTACATGGTTGTTGTAAAAGGTGAAGGAAAAATTGTTGGGCGATACAAAGCGCTCAAGAATTAGTTTTAGTTTAATATTTTAAAAATTTACAGAGCCCGGGTTTTCGGGCTTTGTTTTTTGAAATTAATTAGAGAAAATGAATAAGTTTTTTTTGACGATTTTTTTTGTGTGTTTTCTTTTGGGAACGGTACGTGCTTCCGATATTATTGAAATTATACCGATAACCAATAAAATTATTGCTCTTCATTTTGATGATGGTTATGCAGTATATCATAAAAAAGGACAAAAACGAAATAATGAAAGAGTAGTTGTAGAATTGTTGGATGTTAATCAGGCAGAAATGCTTTCCAGCTATTCAATTTCAAGTACAAGCGATGAAAATTATATAAAAGCGACAGAACCTGTTGATATCGGTCGAAAAACAAAAGGTTCTGAATTTACATGGATGTGCCAAAGCTGGAACAATGGCTGTGTCAATCGTGATCCTGATCATGTAAAAGAACACTGGATTTATTTGTATTTGCCAGAAGCATTAAAAAATGGTCATCGATATATTTTAAATACAACAGATGTTGCAAATAATGGTAGTGTTTGGCATATTGTGTACAACGAAAAAAGATGCAATTCGCCTGCAATTCATACTAATTTATTAGGTTACAAACCTGAGGCAGTAGAAAAATTTGCGTATCTCTATCATTGGGTGGGAGATAAAGGTAGTGTAAATCTTTCGGCTTATTCAAACAAAAGGTTTTATCTTATCGACCACTTTACTGAAGAAATGGTTTTTGAAGGAAAGGTAGATTTTCGAAAATCAAAAAACAATGTTGAAACAGGTCAGCCCAATGAAACACCCAACAATAACTTTTTGGGCGCTGATGTTTATCAATGCGATTTCTCCGCTTTTAAACAACCCGGGAAATACCGACTTGTAATCGAGAACCTGGGATGTTCCAATCCTTTCAGAATTCAGGATGATATTTACCAACAGGTTTTTTATACCTCAATTCGGGGACTTTATCATAACCGCAGTGGAATTGCTCTTGAAGAACCTTATACCGGGTTTACCCGCCCGGCACCTCATAATCCATTAACTACTCCAGGTTTTGCAGGAAAATTAAAATATACAACATCACGTTTTATCGACTGGAAAGATGGAGATCATTCATCCGCAGACAAACCTGCTATTGAAGCCGGAATTTTAGGCAGTATTAATAGCTGGGGTTGGTACCAGGATGCCGGTGACTGGGATGGATATATTTCACATTTAAAAGTGCCTTCCATTCTCATGTTTAGCTGGCAAATTGCTCCCGAAAACTATATCGACAATCAATTAAATCTTCCGGAAAGTGGAAACGGAATTCCTGATATTTTGGATGAGGCTGCTTTTCTGATTCGTTATTTTCAGCGTACCCGTCAGTTAATTATTGAAAATGGTTACGGAACGGGTGGTGTGGGTGCCCGTGTTTGTGGCGACCATTTTGGTGGAGATGGAGAAGGTATTCCATCTTACGAAGATGTAAACCGCACTTATATAATTTCGGGAGAAGATCCACATTCAACCTATAAATATGCTGCTTTGGCTGCACAGTTTGCCTATATTCTGAATACTATGGAAATTAAAGATCCGGAAGGAATAAACTGGGAAACCGAAGCGCATGAGGCTTACCATTGGGCAAAAAACAACACCATGCCGGGCGACGAAGATCCAAAACCGGCAATGAAAGACAAACTCAGCGATTTTAGAGCTTATGCGGCGGCAATGCTATATCAGTTAACCGGAGAAGAAACTTACAAAACACAAATGGAAAAAGATATGGCATGGTTAAGCGGCAGCAGTTCTCCCGGTGGGGAACAAATCTGGTCTGTTTTTACCGTGGCCGGTTTCCCTGATAGCCTGGATTCGGATCTAAAAACCAAAGCCAAACAAGCTATTATTAATGTTGCCAATAGTTATGTTTCAACTGCAAGTAAGCGTGCATGCCGCTGGGGAGGTAATTACTATTTTCCCATGTTAATTGGGCAGGCAACCACTCCTATGGTATTTGAAATTATAATGGGCTATCATCTGGTAAAAGACAGCAATCCGACACAAGCCGGATCATATTTAAAAGT
>Ga0207830_100348_pt1 | contig 10461 bp, 19 predicted proteins | sample TtanPargueraPR_6_FD_187740 | JGI IMG/M metagenome (GOLD analysis project Ga0207830, IMG submission 187740) | Aerobic enrichment media microbial communities from Bioluminiscent Bay, La Parguera, Puerto Rico - Tt and E2 (3) (SPAdes) | ecosystem: Environmental > Aquatic > Marine > Unclassified ... | reverse complement strand
AGGGTCTCATTCGTTAGTCGGCCTTTAAGGGCCGTCAGCATAAACAGACTCTCTCACTCTCGGTCTGACCGTTCCGTCATCGCTTGCCGTTGCAAGACTCGGCTGGCAGGCGTGTTCTGCCTGTCGTTGGTACTCGGTTATCAGCCTTCCACGGGCTGCGTTTTAAATTCTGTCTGGTTCATGAGTAGTGCCCATACGATTCGGGCGTTCTTGGCTGCCATTGCCACGGCGGCCCGTTTGTATCCCCGGCGCTCTTTGAGCTCTTTCGCCCAGGCGCTGAGTCGATCTTCTTTCGTATCGATCGTTGCAATCACCGCCCGGGTGCCGTGGATTAACAACGTTCGCAGGTATTTGTCGCCACGCTTGGTGATTCTGCCCAGTCGGGGCTTCCCTCCGGTCGAGTATTGTCTGGGCACCAATCCGAGCCAGGCAGCAAAGTGCCGACCGCTTTTGAATTGCCTGGGATCAGGTGCACTGGCTAACAAGGCGGTGGCAGTTTGAGGCCCAATGCCGGGTATGGCCATCAGACGCTTTGCCTGTTCATAAGCGAGGATTTCCTCATCCAGCTGAAGGATGCGCTGGTTAATGTTGTTGAGTAGGCGACGGGCCAGCATGGGCAGGCCGTTTTCGGCGTCCTCAAGGATCTCCGGAACCCGGCGGCGTGCGGCGTAACGTCCCTGGGGAATGATCAATCCGAACTCGGCCAGCAAGCCTCGAATCTGATTGATTTGGGCGGTGCGCTCTTTGGTGAGCCCTCGACGAATCCGATGCAGGCTGAGTGTCGCTTGCTGATCCTCGGTCTTAATTGGAACGAAGCGCATATTGGGTCGGCTGACCGCTTCACAGATAGCTTCGGCATCGTTGTCGTCGTTCTTGCTGCTCTTGCGATAAGGTGCCACGAACCGGGGAGCGATGATTCGGGCATCGTGGCCGAGCTTGGTCATTTCACGCGCCCAGTAGTGCGCGCCGGAGCAAGCTTCCATGCCAATCAGACAAGGTGGCAGTTGGGCAAAGAATGCCAACAATTTGGGGCGATTCAGCCGTTTGCGAACCACGACCTTGCCGTGTTGATCGGTGCCATGAATACTGAACACAGTTTTCGCCAGATCGATGCCGATGGTTGTAACATTCACGATGACTCCTCCTGCTTTCGCTTGAAGACTTCGACACCTTCAATGTGGCACATCGATGCCGAGGGAGCAGGGGGAGTCCATATCATTCGTTATGTGTGGCACAGGTCACTGGTTGGAGCTGGATAGAAGGATCGTCTTGAATGCTAATAGCGCCGGCCAACAATGAGTAGCCAAGGGTACAAGCAGTTCTTTTTCAGAGTTGGCGGAGCTAGTCTTCTTTTCTTAATCGCCATACAAGTTTCGAAAAAGTACGTGCCACAGTACACGGGTATTGTAGTTCTTGTGGTTTGTCTTCTGTGTTTGGCGTACGCAGCGTATGGCGAGTCAAGGCGTAAAAAGAAATTGCGGTTCAAAGAAAGATCGCGAGGGACGCGTTAAGTTGTCATGTGCTTGGGCTCACATAACCAGTCATTCAAGTTCGTTCCCGGCCTGTCGGCCGTCCACCGGACGCCCTAGTCGGGCGCCGCTTAATATTGGCGTTATAAGTCATTGAGGTTCTGAGTGAGTAATGAGATTCGGGCGATAATTCAGAAGGCTGAAGAAACGCTCCAAACGGCTCGGTTCGGCTACGAGGATCTCACGTCGGGAAATCGCTACCGGAGGTATTCGGGCATCCGAAACTTGGTCGTTTTTGGCCGGTCGGTGACTTTCGTAATTCAGAACCTTAAAACGCCTGTTGGTTCTGATCGGTTTGATGTTTGGTATCAACCCATACAGGAAAAAATGAAGTCTGATGTTCTGATGAAGTATTTCGTCACGCTGAGAAACGAAATACTCAAACAGGGAAAACTGCCGGTCAGCACATCTGCCTCAGTCAACTTCTCATCTTCTGACATGGCAAAGTTGGGAACACCTCCCCCAGGAGCCAGTGGATTTTTCATTGGAGATCAAACTGGCGGTAGTGGGTGGGAAATCGAATTGCCGGATGGGACAAAGGAAAAGTATTACGTTGAACTCCCCGAAAGCATGGCCAAGGTTCAGCAGCACTTCAGCGAATTGCCGGTTCCAGATGATGACGATTTGAAGAAAAAGTCTATCGAAGAGCTTTGCGAATACTACCTTAAAGAACTTGAGGGGGTCGTAGACGAGGCTCGGAAAGCCTTCTTGGGTGAGGATACTCAAAGGGCCGGAGGTAAGAGGCTTCCTCCTTATTTGAGAGTAGTGAAATGACTTATAACCACTGCAGGCACGGCGACGCCCACTAAATTGCGCCTTCGGCTCCATTCCGTGGGCGCGCATGCTGCAAGCGTTATATCTGTAGGTGAGTCTGATGGCCACTCCATACAATATGGCTTTTGCTTGTCTCACATGCTGCAAGTCATTCAAGCGCGAGTTCGATTTGGCGGAAGAGTGTCCGATGACGCTTAAATGCCCAGAGTGTGGCAGTTCAGCACATAATTTTGGCAGGCACTTCAAGGCCCCCAAGAAATCGAATAAGAAGCAGTGGGACAAGATTCGTTTTCTTTTTGAGCATGGTTTTCGCTTTCAAAAAATTCGTGTGGGCAGTGGTCATCACGACACAGTGCCTTATCCGGAAACCCTGGAGGAGGCGAAAGAATTTGTGGTCACGTACAAGGATTATGCGATCCACGGTGGCTGACCAAGATATAACAAGGCAATCAAATTCGTTCCGGCCTTCGGCCTCCACCGGACGCCCTTGTCAGGGCGCCGTTTATTGCTGGCGTTATGCATTAGATGACCATGGAACATTACATTGAGCTCGTGAGGATTGATGGCGATTGGGAGGGTGGTCATCACGGCCAGTATCCCAAAGTATTCGGAGTCAGCCTCGAAAGCGATAAACCATTTGTGGTTACCGAGGGTTCCGGATGGGGTTTAGGCGGGGCGAGCTATACATTGCCCGGATTATTTGAGGGTAACGCAGCATCGATATTTGATCGGGCTGAGTCTTCGGAGCTGTTTCAGGTTTTATCATCAGCTTACCATTCCGGTGCAAGTGATGAGGTTTTAGTGTTGGAGTTGATGCAGCGGTATGGTGGGCATGCATAACCAATCGTTCAAGTTCGCTACCGGCCTGGTGGCCGTCCGCCGGACGCCTACTACGCTGCGCTCCGCAGGCGCCGCTTAACATTCAGCGTTAGGTGTCCTGTTGATGAATGCAGAAACTCTGATGAATAGGCTGGCGGGATCATCCCTATTTGAGGCCGCAGGCGCTTTCGAGCTGTTGCAAAGCGGGGCTGAATTGGTGGTTGATGATAAACCTATCGATGTGGCTTCGTCTGGAATAGTTGAGACCTATCGAATCAGAGGGAATCATATTTCAGACAGGGCTGGTGAGCACGCGAAAAGGCTAGCGAAAACCACAATCGAATTTGTGCGGATGATTGAGTCTAGAAATCCAAGAGATCTAAAAACGGCTCGCGTTGTATCACCTGATCTGGGCTATTTTTTGATTTGGTTTGAACCAGTTAGTGAAGAACTCATCGGCTGCTCTTATTTAATCAAGAACAATGAGGTTACTGGACAAACGTGGAGCAGAATGTGGGACACCTAACCAGTGGCTGTTGGCGGACGCACCTACGCTGCGCTCCGGCACGCCGCAAAGCCAAGCGTTAAGCACAAAAGGAGAACGTCATTAAGTGGGAAATTCTTGAATCGCTCGATGTGCCGTGCGCAGATATATCCTACAGTTGGTTCTCCGAGCGCAACCCAAGGCTTGTCATCACGATGCACTTCTCAAGGGTCATTGGTGGCTTTGATAAGGACATTGAGCTGACGTTTACTTCTCCTATGGCAGTCCAGTGGGAAGATGAAACATTCGGTTTGATAGATCTTCCGGAGTTGCCGGCGTGCGCAGCTACCGAATTCAAGTCATACACATACCCAACTTTGATTGTTCCTGACTCAAAGTGGGCAGATTTGTATGCTGCCCGAACTCACACGGCAGAAGAGTACAAAAGCCATAAAGTTGCTCATTATGCATTCGTGTCTATGAATGACCTCCTCCATGTCCTCTCGCAGGAAAATCCAAGTGTGAGGGTCGTCGAGGCTCGGAATGCTTAACCAGTGGGTCAAGCCGACCGGTACTCCGCTGCGCTCCGTCCCGGCGGCTTACCCAAGGCGTTAGCTGTTTTGGTGCGACCATGATTGACAAGTTTGAGGCATGGACAAAGAGGGTGTATCAACCGCAGGAGGCGAAATGGAAGCGTCCTGTCTTGTTGATCCTCAGCCTCGTTATCGGAATCTTGTGCGGGGCGGCTGGCTACGCCCAGTTTCAGTACCAATGGACCAATGATGGGGTCTGGCTGGTCATTGGTTTATTTGGCTTTTTCTCAGTTGTTGGGACCGTAGTGGCCCTATTCTGTAAGGACTATTGGGTTGCCCTGGTACTTGGAAAAAAATAATGGGTCCTTGCCAATTACAGCTAACCAATCGTTCAAGTTCGCTACCGGCCTGGCGGCCGTCCGCCGGACGCCTACTACGCTGCGCTCCGCAGGCGCCGCTTAACATTCAGCGTTATGAGTAAAAGCGAGCCTTATGTCCAAGCTAAAAGTGATTTCAATCTCCGTCCTATTCTTTGCAGGTTTCGCTTCGATTCTTTCTCTGATTTTCTTTTTTGGCGAATGGTCTCGATTACTTGCGGTAGCCGTAGCTGGTGTTTTTTTGGGATTGCTAGCTGCACCCTCGATTGAACCAAAGGCATTCAAGCATGCCTGGGCTTATGAGATTTTGTCAGGGGCAGTGGCTGGAGCCTTGATCGGATTGATTTTTATAGGTAGCGGCGAATCAGTTGTGATGGGCGCAATGATCGGGGGCATACTTGGCTATACGGCGCCCTATTGGATAAAGCATGCCCAAATTCCGTAAAACTCATAACAAGGCGCATCAGTACGCGGCCGATGGCCGCCGGACGCCACTGTCGTGGCGCCGCTGTGCTCGGCGTTATAGGTCACTATGAAAATCGCGATAATCGTCTTATTAATTCTTCTGGTCGGAACCAACGCGTTTTGGGTTTACCAAGCACTAGACTCTGGCGTAACTGCTTCCTATCGGGATGACACAATCAATCGGCTCCAGAAAACTCAGGATCAGCTTATGGCTACCATACCCAAGCTGGCAGGTTCTCAGGAGAAGGCTGAAATTGTTGATACGTTCGAAGCTTTCACAGATCAAGAAACGTTCGAGAAAGAAGGCTGTACCTGGGTGGGTTGGGTAGGTCTGAAGTTTGGCGACGACGATAGGTTGTTGGCGGTTTCGCCCTCTTGGTCATATCGGCAGGGAAATCCGTGCTTTGAGAACTTATAACAAGGCCATTAGTTCTGTTCCGGGCCGATGGCCCTCCACCGGACGCCCTTGTCAGGGCGCCGCTTATGGCTAGCGTTTAAATCACAGGGAAAGTCCATGCAGAGATTATTTGCAGCGATCATTATTTTCTTCGGTTGCCACGCCATTCAAGCATCTGAATTTGAACCAAACGTCGAGATGAACCAAAGGGTGATAAAGGCACTCATCGAGGCGGGTTCAGTTCCCACGAAGCCACATCCTATAGAGCATCATTTTTTATGCTACACCTCAGACTGTCTTCAAGAATTGCTGGAAAAAGGTGAATCGCTCGGATACCGGGCGGCTTATATGGGAGAGGATACTTATCAAGGCACCCACTATTGGTATGGGGACCTAGTAAAAGAAACCGTTTTAGACCTTCACATCATCAATCAGCAGAATTCACTTATGCTCAAACTGGCGGACGAATTCAATGCAGACTATGACGGTTGGGGAACACCAATTATCAAATAATTTAACAAGGCGCATCAGTACTTGGCCTATGGCCACCGGGTCGCTTTCAGCGGCCGCTGTGCTTCAGCGTTATGCGGTCACTGAATGAGCATTGAGATTGTTCTCGCAATATCAGCTTTCCTCTTGGTCATTCCGGTGTTGATCACCCGCTGGCTATGGTTTTGGGTGTTCTCGCTGGTATTGGGGCTCCCGATGGTTGGGGTTTGGGCGGTGTATTTTTACCAAACATCGCAGCCAGAATACTCTGGTTCTCCACAGGAGTTTTTTGGCATCCTCATAATGGTGCTGGTCTCAGGCTCCTTAGCAGTGGGAATGTTCCTGCGGTACATTCGGTGGGTAATTGGACTTAAAGTACACGAAATTAGGGCGGCAAAGGCGTTGGGTTCCGGCGCCCCAGGGAGTAACACATAACCAGCTGTTGTAGTTCGTTCCCGGCCTGACAGCCATCCACCGGACGCCTACTACGCTGTGCTCCTTATCGGCAGCCTACCCAGGGCGTTATGCAGCGCTTACCGCGGACGGGGCGAGCTAATGGACAATGAGATGCTTCCACCTTGGCTTCAGTATCCCGACATACCGTTGGGGTCTGTCGGTTGGCGAATGGGTCCTGGCGAAGACTACTGGTACAGATTCGTTGATTGGTTCGGCAGCCTTAGTGGGAGAGAAAGGGAACAGTACCGGGAGCGTTACCCAAAGCCAGAAGACTGGGCAATGTTTTGGCCTTATGTTCCTGAAAAGCTGGAGGCCTATGTTGGAAAAAATGCATAACCAATCGTTCAAGTGCGCTACCGGCTTGGCGGCCGTCCGCGGACGCCTAACATCCAGCGATATGTGTGAGGGACCATGCACGAGTACTATCGAATAGAACAAGGGATATGGCCTCATTTGGAGAAAGCGGGGTTCGTAAAAGAGTCTGAGAATGATCTGGTCGATTATTGTGGCTCAATCAGAACGATCTTCGCGAAGGATGAAAGGCGGGTTCTCCTGGAATGGGACGGAGAAGAGGGCCTTGGCTTCGCTGAAGTATGGCGTAATGGTGAGTGGTGCGCATTACCCACCAAAGTACTGGAGTCCAAGGAAGCTGAATTTCAATCAGCAATCAAAAAGTTGTGTGCCGATTTACAGGGGTATTTGAATTGAGCCTGGCTCTATTACATTACCAGGCGGTCAACCGGACGCCAAAAGCAAGGCACTCTTGGTTCCCTCCGCTGCGCTCCAGCGCCGGTTACCGCAATGGTTTTGCCCATGAATAGACGCGTTGTTTTTACAATAATTGGCACCATGGTAAGCGCGATCGTGTTCTGGAATGCGTTGGCCGAGGCTGTTGTGCTCTACGAAATGTGGGCGACTGGGGCATCCACACGGGCGGAATTAGCAGATGACATGGGTTTAGGTATTCTGTTGCTCGTCGTGGTTCCACCGGGCACGATCATCCTGTCGTCGATCATGGCTTGGGGAATTTGGCGGCATCTGAAGAAGCGACAGTTATAGCCCATAACCAGTTGTTGTAGTTCGTTTCGGGCCTTCGGCCCTACATCGGATGTTCATTTCGCTGCGCTGTATGAGCGCCGCTGAACGTCGGCGTTATGTACTCTAGGGAGCTGGGCTTGGATTTCGAGTTAATTAGAACAGCTGCAATCTCTTCGCTCCCGGCGTTAGTCGTCGCTTTTGGGGCTTACCGGTTAGTCAAAGCATTTTTCTATACGCCCGCTCCTTCAGGCCCTGCCTCGCTTGGAAGAGCCTTCGGATTTCTGTTTTCGGGAGAAGTCATGGGGGCTGTAACTATTTGGTACCTCTCCTATGTATGGTCATCCTTGGTTGGTGAAGAGTTCATCAATGCACTCCGGCTAAGTTTCTTGGTTCTAGTGTTTGTTTTCGTGAGCACTGGCGCTGGGTACTTAGCTGCGCATAGCTACGAAAAAGTGGGTGGTATGAATGCTAAAATTTTTGTGGTGACTGGCTTTTTCCTGCACTCACTAATTTCTTCGATAGCATTTATGCGATCCGGGTATGTAGTTATTATGCTATTAAGCTTTATCCCGAGCAGCATTTTGGGGGTATTTCTGCAATTAAGAATACATAACCAACCACGGCAGCCGGACGCGCATTAAGCGCGCCGCTGCGTTCCGCGTTATGCCTTGTGAAAACATGGACGAGTACGTATCCATACATGGCGATGAGTGGAAAATTTCCGATATTGATGAGCAAATAAAATGGGCTCGGGCGCAGCTATGGGTAAAGCGGAAGTGGCTGCCAAGAGCCGCTCTCGTATCCAAAGGTAAAACGTCAGAGTACGTCGGCCAAAGCTATCGTCCTGAATATACAGAGCTTGTTGAGGATGGTTGGAATCACGACCATTGTGAAATATGTTGGTGGTCATTGTACGAAACAGATGATCCTGAGTCAGGTGAAGGCTACACCATAGAAGGTCGCACTTGGCTCTGCTGTGAGTGCTATGAAAAATTTATTCGGACTGAGGCATAACAAGGTGGTAAGGGACGCCAACTACGCGGCACTCCGTCGGCATCCCTTACCACTGGCGTTTTATTTCCTAGGGAGCGGTTATGGGCTTGTTCAGCCTTTATCGAGGCAGGAATATCGGAAAGCTAGCAGCGGTTGATGCTCTGGGAAAGGGTCCCCTGAAACAGCGCATTGATCTCGTCGAGCTGGTGCTTGAGAACGGAGAGAAAGGCGTGGGTTTGAAGGTCGTTGCGAAGAGTCTTCTATCTTATCAAGTTTTGCCCGTCTCACTGAGCGCAGACCAAGCCAGGGAACTTGCACATCAGATACTGAAGGCCGTGGACGAAGAGTAAATATAACCAATCAACTAAGTTGGTTCCCGGCCTAACGGCCGTCCTAGTCGGGCGTCGCTTATTATTGGCGTTATCCAGTGAATTCAGACTTATGACTGCGGTGAAACTGAGGGAACTTCTTCATCAAGACAAAGTGGCTGTAGTAGCCATGCTTCGTGATCCTGAGGTAATGAGGTTTCTTGGGCCGCGCCGTGCTCTGACCGAAGATGAGGCTGGGTCATGGTTCGAAAGTGCGCTCGCTCATCCGTCCCGGTTTGTTGTCGCAGAGGCAGAGACTGATGAATTCATCGGGTTCTGCGGCGTTAAGCAGATAGATGGCGTTCTAGATTTTGGCTACTTCATCAGTTCAGAGTTCTGGGGTAACGGCATAGCTGTCCGGGCGTGTGAGTTGGCAGTTCAAAAATTGGCCGCGGATACTGATTTAGAGACTGTCCAGGTTTTCATTGCGGATGAAAATGCTGCCAGTAAAAGGGTAGCTGAGAAATTGGGTTGGCAAGCCACACATAGCGGATCGAAGGATGGAGAGGATGGCCGATACTATCGAATCACCCTGTAACAAGGCGCTCAACCGGGTCCCTCCGCTGCGCTCCGGCGCTGGTTACCATCAGCGTTAGTCTTCAAGGAGAGAGCAACCTATTCATGCTGTATATATTTGGAGGGCTACCCGGGACAGGGAAACAGAACTTTCAAGAGCTTTAGCTGAGCGAAAAGGCGCTGTTTTTCTACGCATAGATTCGAAGAAGCGTCCAGGCAAGCTTGGCGTGATGTGGCATGTCAAGCAGGTTGTGATTTCAGGGAGATCGAAGGCACGGCGACGGCCCATCCATTGCGGCTACGCCTTTGCTACAAAGCCGTGTGCTTGCGGCGTTAACTGGCACGTAAGACATCCCCTACATTCGGAGCTACGAGGGCCTTTTGTACCTTGGCACCGGTGGACTTCGAAAGGCAGTACTTCACAACACTATCAAGCGTCTAGTAAACCGTGGCCTGCCACCATCACGGAATTGCCCTATTTTGACGCCATCAGGATGACTGCTACTTTGAAGGGTGAAATCACACAGACTACGAGGGCAAAGCCATGAACCAAGACGCTGATAAGCCGCTCGCGCAGGAAACACTTTACGTATTGGTGGCAGATAGTTCCCGAGCCAGGCTTTTCCAGGCGGTCACGCCTGTAAAAGCGCTAAATGAGGTTGTGACCAAAGAGCATGAAAAGGGCCGCGAAAAAGACTCGGAACGCTATTCTGACCGGCCGGGAAGCGATCATGGTGGTGTTGGCGGCTACCAAAGCTATGACCGTGAACCCTCCGAAGACCCTGAGGAACAGCGTTTTGCCGCACAACTCAGCGAACAACTCGAAAAGGCCCGCCATGAAGGCCACTTTGATAATCTCGTTCTCATTGCGCCCCCGGAGTTCCTGGGGGTCTTGCGCCACCAATTAAGCAAAGACTGTATGGCGGCGGTGGTGAAGTCTATTGACAAAGACCTGGTGCGACAGGAGACAGACTCTATTATCGAGCACCTTGACTTATAACTCTCACGACAGAACAAGCCACCCCTGGCAAAACCGGGGTGGCTTTGGCCTGCTGACGCGACCTTACATGCTCTTCCCTTGCGCCATATGCCGCTCGTGAAATTCGTTCATATATTCGCCTAGCCGCTGCCGAGCGTTTTCAAGTTCCTCCCAGGCTTCCTGCAATTCGGATAAATCCTCCTGCGCGGGCGTCTGATCCTGGGTACCGCTGTCCAGGCTTTCA
>Ga0207830_100334_pt1 | contig 10905 bp, 9 predicted proteins | sample TtanPargueraPR_6_FD_187740 | JGI IMG/M metagenome (GOLD analysis project Ga0207830, IMG submission 187740) | Aerobic enrichment media microbial communities from Bioluminiscent Bay, La Parguera, Puerto Rico - Tt and E2 (3) (SPAdes) | ecosystem: Environmental > Aquatic > Marine > Unclassified ... | reverse complement strand
TAGCAAAACCGCCGCCAATGCGTATAATACCGGCCGTTGATCGGCGTGTGGCGCAGCTTGGTAGCGCACTTCGTTCGGGACGAAGGGGTCGCAGGTTCGAATCCTGCCACGCCGACCACTTTCCCGCTTTTTCTCTCCTTGATTCTTTTTTCGTCGTTATCCTCACGACTTCTACGTTTCTGTATCCTTGATAAGTCTGCTAATGTTCTGCCGTAAGACTGTCGCGGAGGGATACATTGAACAAGGCAACGGAATTCAAGTCCGGCAACTTTTCGTTTCTGTCAGAACACGATTCCTTGTTCGTGGAACTGGCCGAATCCGCCGAACGTGCCTTCGCCAGTGATCCCAACACCACACTGATCAAACTGCGCCAACTCGGCGAAGCTCTGGCCCAACATCTGGCCGCGTTTTCCGGCATCGAGTTTGACGAGCAGACCAGCCAGTCCGAACTGCTTTATCGCCTGAACCGCGAATTACGTTTGGAGCCGCAAATCAAAGAGCTGTTCCACATCCTGCGCATTGAAGGCAACAAAGCCACCCACCAGTTCCGTACCCAGCACAAAGAAGCCATGGATGGCCTGAAAGTAGCGCGCGCGCTGGCCATCTGGTTTCACCGCTCCTTCGGCAAGGCCGGTGCCAGCTTCAAGCCCGGTCCCTTTGTACCCCCAGCCGACCCCAGCGCCCAGTTACGCCAGCTCCAGAGCGACATCGAAAAGCTCCGGCACGACCTGCAACACGCCAACATGGCACTGGACAGCAGCCAGCAGCTCAGCCAGCTGATCGAGCAGGAAAAAGCCGAATACGAAGCGCTGGCCGTCGCCATGGACGAAGAATCCCGCGCCTTGGCGGAACAAGCCCGCCAGCACGAACAGGCGTTAAGCCAGCAGCAACAGGCCTACGAGCAAAAGATCAAAGCGCTGCAACAACAGCTCACGAAGCAGGGCGATCAAACCGTTAACCAGCACCGCCAGCAGGTAGCCACGCAAACCAAGGCCGCCACCGACACCCTGGTACTGAACGAAGAGCTCACCCGCATCCTCATTGACCAGCAACTGCAGGACGCCGGCTGGGAAGCAGACAGCCAGGACCTCACCTACCAGAATGGCGCTCGCCCGGAGAAGGGCACCTACCGCGCCATTGCCGAGTGGCCCACCAACCACAATGGCGAAAAGGGCCGGGCAGATTACGTGCTATTCGTGGGACTAACGCCCATCGCCGTGGTGGAAGCCAAGAAAGAGAATACCAATGTGGCTGGCAAGATTCGCCAAGCCGAGCGTTACAGCAAAGGCTTCAAGATCGGTGCACCGTTAGTCGGTGCCTGGGAGCTTATGGGCCGCACCATCGCCTGGCCCGCCGATGAAAGCGGCCACTACCACGTGCCTTTCGTGTATTCCTGCAACGGCCGGCCCTATGTGCCGCAACTGGCGGAGCAATCTGGCACCTGGTTCCGGGATGTGCGCGAACCCAGCAACCTGCGCCGGGCACTGCCGCAGTTCCACACCCCCGGCGGCCTGCTGGATTTGCTGGAACGGGACAAGGAAAACGCGGAGAAGCTGTTACAGAACGAGCCCTTCGGCTACCTGAAACTGCGGGATTATCAACAGCAGGCCATTGTTGCCACCGAACACGCCCTGGCTCGTGGCGTGCGCACCGCGCTGCTGGCCATGGCCACCGGCACCGGTAAAACCCGCACCATCATCGGGCTGATGTACCGCTTCCTGAAAGCCGAGCGCTTTCACCGCATCCTGTTTCTGGTAGACCGCACCGCCCTGGGCCAGCAGGCCATTGATGCCTTCAACGAAGCTCCGCTGGAACAGAACCATACCCTCAGCAAAATCTATAACGTGGCCGAACTGGGCGACATGGCCGCTGAAGCGGAAACCCGCGTTCAGGTCGCCACGGTACAGGCCATGGTTAAACGCATCTTCATGAGCGACAACCCGCCGCCCATTGACCAGTTTGACTGCATCATCATCGACGAAGCCCACCGGGGCTACACCCTGGACCAGGAAATGACCGAGGGCGAACTGGCCCTGCGGGACACCAGCCAGTACCTGTCCAGCTACCGCCGAGTGCTGGATTATTTCGATGCGGTGAAAATCGGCCTCACCGCCACACCGGCCAAACACACCAGCGAGATCTTCGGCAAACCCGTTTACACCTATTCCTACCGGGAGGCGGTGGCGGACGACTGGCTGATCGACCACGAACCGCCCATCCGTTACGAAACCCTGCTCACCAAAAACGGCATTACCTTCGAGAAGGGCAAACCGGTGGAGGTCATCAACACCCAGACCGGGGAAGTGGACACTACCGAGCTGGAAGACGAACTCACCTTTGAAGTGGACACCTTCAACCGCCGGGTGATCAACGAGAACTTCAACCGGGTGATCTGCGAACAGCTGGTGCAGGAACTGGACCCGTTCGGCGACGAGAAAACCATGATCTTTTGCGCCACCGACCTGCACGCCGATATGGTCAAACGCCTTTTGGACGATGCCTTCAAAGATCTCTACAACGGCCAGTACAACGAGGCCGCCGTGGCCAAGATCACCGGCCAGAGCGACAAGGTGGCGCAGCTGATTCGCCGCTACAAAAACGAACGCTACCCCAACATCGCCATTACCGTGGACCTGCTGACCACCGGCATCGACGTGCCGCCAATCTGCAACCTGGTGTTCATGCGCCGGGTGCGCTCACGCATCCTGTATGAACAGATGATCGGCCGCGCCACCCGCCGCTGCGACGAGATCGGCAAAACCGTGTTCCGCATCTACGACCCGGTAGACATCTACGCCGCCCTGCAGGATGTGAACACCATGAAGCCCCTGGTGAAAGACCCCAACATCACCCTGGAGCAACTGGTGGGCGAACTCACCGACGACGCGCAGCTGGAAAAGGCCCTCGCAAGCCCCGGCGATGCCCCGAACGAAAGCCACGCCGATGTGGTGCTCAGCCAACTCAGCCAGAAGCTCATGCGGGTACTACGTAAGGCCGACAACAAGGCCGAAAGCCGCCCGGCACTGAAGCAGAAACTGGACGAACTGCACCAGAGCTGGGGCGTGGAACCCAAATCCCTGCACACCCACCTGCACAAGCTCGGCCCCCGCCAAGCCTCAGCGTTCATCAAACAGCACAGTGGCCTGCTGAACCAGCTGGCGGAAGTAAAATCCCTGGTGGGCAGCGACTACATGCCGCTGATCTCCGCCCACGACGACGAAATCCAGGAACGCACCCAGACCTACGGCGCGCACAGCAAACCGGAAGACTACCTGGACAGCTTCAACGCCTTTATCAAAGAACAGCTCAACCAGTCCGCCGCGCTCGCCGTCGTGGTCAACAAACCCCGCGACCTCACTCGGGAACAGCTGCGTGAGGTGAAGCTACTGCTGGACAACCACGGCTACTCCGAAGCCCGCCTGCAAAGCGCCGTACGCAACCAGACCAACAAAGACATCGCCGCCAGCATCATCGGCTACATCCGCCGTGCCGCCCTCGGCGAGCCGCTGATTCCCTTCGAGCAGCGGGTTGCCGAAGCCATGGACCGCATTTACACCCAGCACAACTGGACCCACAACCAGCGCACCTGGCTGGACCGGCTGGCGAAACAACTGGTGCATGAAGTGATCATCGACCGGGAGTTCGTGAACCACCGCTTCTCGGATAACGGTGGCGCAAAGCAGTTGGACAAGGTGCTGGGGGCGCAGCTGGATACGGTGCTGGAGGAGCTGAATGAGGCCATGTGGCCGGAGCAGAGTGCCTGAGTACCCCCCGAATGACATGCATAGAAAACCGGCTTTTCTTAACATGTCGCCCGCAACGTGCAAAGATTTCGGCATTTTTTATACATGAGACGCTGATCAAAGACAGCGCGCCCAGCCAAGGATCACCCATGACCAACAACGACATCGTCCAGAAACTCTGGAACCTCTGCGACGTTCTGCGGGACGACGGCATCAACTACTCGGACTACGTCACCGAGCTGGTGCTGCTGTTGTTCATTAAAATGGTGCACGAGAACACCGAAGCAGGCACCCTGAAAAAACACCCGCTGCCTGAAGGCTGCCGCTGGAGCGACCTGAACGGCAAATCCGGCATCAACCTGCTGAACGACTACAAACGCATCCTGCTCAGCCTGTCCACCGGCCGCGACGCCGACGGCACCCTGGTACACGACGACCCGTTGATCAGCGCCATCTACGCCGACGCCCAGACCCGCCTGCGCGAACCCCGCCACCTGGAACAGATGATCAAAACCCTGGACCAGATCGACTGGTTCAGCGCCCAGAAAGACGGCCTGGGGGACCTGTACGAAGGCCTGCTGGAGAAGAACGCCAACGAAACCAAATCCGGCGCCGGCCAGTACTTCACCCCCCGCGCCCTGATCAACACCATGGTGCGCTGCCTGAAGCCGCAACCGGGCGAGCGCATCCAGGACCCATCCGCGGGCACCGCGGGCTTTCTGATTGCCGCCCACGAATACATCAAAAGCCAGACCGACGACCTGTACGACCTGACCACCGAGCAGAAAGCCTTCCAGACGACTCGCGCCTACGTGGGCATCGAACTGGTGCCCGGCACCCGCCGCCTGGCCCTGATGAACTGCCTGCTGCACGGTATGGAGGGAGATGCCGAGGGCGTGGTGCACCTGGGCAACGCCCTGGGCCAGACCGGCGCCGGGCTGGAAAAGGCCGATGTGATCCTCGCAAACCCGCCCTTTGGCACCAGCAAGGGCGGCGACGCCAGCATCACCCGGGACGACCTGACCTACAAAACCAGCAACAAACAGCTGGCCTTCCTGCAGCACATCTACCGCAATCTCAAACCCGGTGGCCGCGCTGCCGTGGTACTGCCGGACAACGTGCTGTTCGAAGCCGGCGTCGGCACCGACGTGCGCCGGGACCTGATGAACAAATGCAACCTGCACACCATCCTGCGCCTGCCCACCGGCATCTTCTACGCTCAGGGCGTGAAAACCAACGTACTCTTTTTCACCAAGGGCAGCGCGGCGGACAAGCATCAGGAAGAGAACTGCACCGAACACGTCTGGGTCTACGACCTGCGCACCAACATGCCCAGCTTCGGCAAGCGCACACCGTTTGGCGACCAGCACCTGAAGCCGTTTGAAGACGTTTACGGGGAGAGCCCCAACGGCAACAGCGAACGCAAAGAGGGCGAATACAGCTTCCACTCCGAAGACATCGAGCTGCCCGAACACAGCGACGAGAACGAAGGCATCGACCCCCGCCTGACCCACAGCCGCTGGCGCAGCTTTAGCCGCCAGTGGATTGCCGAGCATAAGGGTGATTCGCTGGATATCTCCTGGCTGAAAGACAGCGACAGTGTGGATGCGGCCAATCTGCCGGAGCCGAGTGTGTTGGCGGGTGAGGCCATGGGAGAGCTGGTGCAGGCGCTGGCTGAGCTGGATGCGTTGATGCGGGAATTGGGGGCTGAGGAGGAGGCTGATGGGGCTCGGGTTTTGCTAAAAGAAGTACTAGGTGAGGTGGGTTCATGAAAGAATCAGAATCTCCCTCGAACCCTTGGGCCACCGTCACGCTGGGCGACCTGAGTGAAGTGAAAAGTGGAGTAGGCTTCCCCAAAAAATACCAGGGCCAAAGCTCCGGTGATTATCCTGTGTACAAAGTGGGGGATGTCTCTCGAGCCGTAACCCTAGGCCAAGGACTACTCAATTCAGCCAATCACTATGTGACGACGGAAGAAGCAGGGGAACTGAAAGGGGTAATTTTTCGCACCGGGTCAACTCTGTTCGCTAAGATTGGGGAAGCAGTTAAGTTAAACCGTCGAGCCTTCGTCATGCGTCCCGGTCTCGCAGACAATAATGTCATGGCTGTTGTACCGCTGTTAAATGAGTCGGATCGATATCTACATTACTTTTTACGCACTGTCGATCTATCTGATATTTCACGTTCAACAACAGTGCCCTCGGTAAGAAAGGGCGAGATAGAAGACCTGATTATCCCGCTCCCCCCGCTCGCCGAACAAAAAGTCATCGCCGACAAACTCGACACCCTGCTGGCCCAGGTGGAAAACACCAAAGCCCGCCTCGAACGCATCCCGCAAATCCTCAAACGCTTCCGCCAGTCCGTGCTGGCTGCGGCGGTGAGTGGGCGGTTGACGGAGGAGTGGCGAGAAGACTCGACCTACAATGACGAGGGATATCCGGATTCCTGGACATTTAAGCACCTTTCCGAGGTAGGCAAACTCGCCAGAGGCAAATCAAAACATCGCCCAAGGAATGATCCCAGATTATTCGGAGAAGAGTACCCTTTTATTCAGACCGGTGAGGTGGCAAACGCCACTGGCGAAATCACTTCAGCCACACGGTTCTATAGTGCATTCGGCCTTGAACAGAGCCGTCTGTTCCCCGCTGGAACTCTGTGCATAACTATCGCGGCAAACATCGCTGATACTGCCATTCTTGGGATAGATGCCTGCTTTCCAGACAGCGTTGTCGGGTTCACGCCAAAGGATTCAGAAGCACTTGCCTATTTCGTTAAGTTCCTGATCGACGTGAATAAACAGGATCTTGAATCTTTTGCTCCTGCCACGGCCCAGAAGAACATCAACTTAAAGGTTCTGAACGAGCTTCGCTTGCCATTCCCTTCTTTGGAAGAGCAAACCGAAATTGTCCGCAGAGTAGACCAACTCTTCGCCCACGCCGACCGCATCGAACATCAGGTCAACGACGCTCTGGCCCGCGTCAACAACCTCACCCAGTCCATCCTGGCCAAAGCCTTCCGGGGCGAACTCACCGAGCAATGGCGCAAGGACAACCCGGAGCTGATCAGTGGGGAGAACAGTGCGGAGGCGTTGCTGGAGAGGATCAGGCCAGAGCGGGCAGCACAAAAACCTACAAGACGCCGCACAAAAATCGCGAAGACAGAACAGGCTGCAAAATGACCCAAGAAATCGAACACTCCACCACTGTATCGGTGAATTGCCCTGCCTGTTCTGCCGTCAATGAGTTGAATCAGCACCGCAAGATCGAATGCGAGAAATGCCAGAAACCCATCACGGGGCAGAAGTATGACGCACGAGGTGCTTTGCCAGCAGTTCTGGCATTTACGGTTGGTTTTACAGGCTATGGTCTGGTCGATCGCAACTTGCTAGACGACAAACGTTACCCTATGGAGCTGGAGTATGCGTTGGTAAATGCGTGTACCAACGGAGATATCAGCGCTCTGCCACGAGGGCTTTACGAGTCAAAGCAGGAAATCTGCCTTTGTGCTGTGGATAAAACCATAAAGGCACTACCCTACAACGAGTTGGATGAACGTAAATCTGAACTTAAAACTGTGCTGTCTGCCAGCGCCAGGGCTTGCAGATAAGGCGGGGGTTGTCATGCCCCCGCCAAGGTACTTCTGTTTAGCGTGAAGGCCGATTGTTACCGCGCCCTTTACCGGAAGGATTACCCGTGGTGCTCGGGCCATTCGGTGGCCGTTGCCCGCTTGACGCCATATTTTTTGCTGCCACGGATTGGGCTTTCGCTGCAAAAGAGCCTTTCGGCGTAGTTCCGCCATGCTGTTTTGCAGTCGCGCTCTGAATACGTGCAGCAGCGGCCGGCGACATCGGTGTTTTTGCTTTGCTCATGGTATTTCTCCATCAATGTTTGGTTTATGTCCCCGCTGGGACAGTTCAAAGATACATAGGGAGTCGGGGACAAATGGGGACTGAACGAACGCTGGAGCTTCAGAAAGCGATTGAGTCTTTGATCGCGAGAGTAGGATGGTCACGCAAGGCGCTTGCCCGACAGCTTCAGTGGGAGCTGAATGACACTGATGATGATGAAGAGCTGAAACGTTTCGAAGAACGGCTCAAGAAAGAACTCACGCGGCCTACTACCAAACCTGAACTGCTGGAACGTTACCTTGACGTTCTGCGCCGACTACCCGTAGTAGAGAAGGCCGGGCTTGTTGTGCCGCAGTATGTCGCTACCAAACACCTGGATCCGGATATTGAATCCGTCTTGATGGATCTATCGAAAGATCTATCACAGTCACTCGGGAATGAGGGTCACGATTAAAGGACCCCGTGTTTGACAACGAAAGTCCGCCATATCAGACTTCAAAGCACATCCGCCCCTTGGCAGTACGCCGCCCTCAACTATCCCGAGGGTGTGCCGAGCCCCTGGGGCTTTTTCTCTTTTTTTGAGTATTCCGGAACCCCACAATGACCACGGCAAACATCAACACAGACATGTTGACCTGGGCGCGGGAGCGCTCTGGTATCTCTGTGCCTGACTTTGCCCGGCGATGCGGCGTTTCTGAGGAGCGACTTCTGGAATGGGAGTCTGGCGAACGAAAGCTGACGTTCAACCAGGCCATGCGATTCGCTGAAAAAGCGCATGTGCCATTTGGCTATCTGTTCTTGGCAAAGCCACCCGAGGAAGTCTTACCCATTCCGGACCTGCGCACCCTCGAAGGCCAGGGTGTACAGCGCCCGAGCGCAGAATTGCTAGACCTGGTCAAACTGATGATGCAGCGCCAGGAATGGTACCGGGAATACCTTCAACAGCATTTTGCCCAGGCCAACCCCTATGTCGGCCGCGCCTCCTATTCTGACTCCGTGGAGTCCATTGTCGAAGACATCCGCGCGTGCCTGGATGTTGAGCCCCACCCAACCAGAGGCAAATGGGATGATTACTATCGGAATTTAGTCCAGCGTATTGAATCCTTGGGGATTCTCGTTATGCGGCAGGGTAATCTTGGGCACCATAGCCGTCCGCTCAACGTTGATGAATTCCGTGGGTTCGCGATTGTTGATGAGTATGCTCCGATCATTTTTGTGAATCACAGCGACGCGTTGGGTGCGCGCCTTTTCACACTGATTCATGAACTTTGCCATATCTGGATTGGCCAATCCGGGATCTCTGACGGCAACACCAATACCCATCGTCAGGAAGAGATTCTGTGTAACGCTGTTGCTGCAGAATTTCTGGTGCCTGCCCAGGAGTTCAGGGCACTCTGGCAACACGATTCTGAAAGCTGGGAAGACAACCTGCCGCCGCTTGAGGCTCATTTCCACGTAAGCACCTGGGCGCTAGCCAGGCGTGCTTTAACGCTCAATTTTATTTCCCAGCAAGAGTATGGCCGCTACATTTTTGAGCAGAAAATGCGCTACGAACAGCGGAAAGGAAGCGGTGGCCCAACTTACTACCAAACCAAAAAGTCACAGATTAGTCGCCAATTCTCCCAGGCAGTTGTCGGTGAAGCCTTAAGTGGCCAACTGTTGCTGCGGGAAGCAGGTGAACTTCTGGGCGGAATCAAACCGGGTAAAATTGAGACGTTCGCCAGGGAGTTAGGCGTTTGAGATATTTGCTGGATGCGAATACCTACATACAAGCCAAGAATCAATACTACGGCATGGATATCTGCCCCGCGTACTGGGACTGGCTGGACTTACAGTTCGAGCAAGGCTTGATCGGCAGTGTGGATATGATCGGCCGGGAGCTGCGGGACGGCAACGATGACCTGGCAGACTGGGTGCGAGAAAGACCTGGGCATTTCATCAGCAATGACGACGAAGCAACCCAAAGTGCCTTTGCCGCCATTGTGCAATCCGTCATGGAAGGTGATTACAACGCCGGTAATCGTGATAGTTTTCTGGCAAAAGCCGATCCCTGGATTATTGCTAAAGCACAATGTCTCGGGGCAACTGTCGTCACTCATGAATCGGTAGTTGCACCAAACGCCCGGAAGGTAAAAGTTCCAAATATATGTCAGCAGTTTGACGTTACCTGCATCAATACGTTTCAGTTCCTTCGAGAGTTAAAGGCCCGATTTGTGCTGGGGACATAAGCAACTCTATCGGTTTCAGGCTTTGCCAGGCAGCCACCACGGTTAGCGCGACTGCTCCACCACAATCAACTCCCCAAGCTCAAACCCCTCCGCCTCGGCCCGGGCCCTGAACGCCTCCAGCACCTCATCGCTCACCTCAGGCGTGCGCGACATCAGCCACAGGTAATCCCGGTCATACCCGGTGATATACGCGGTGGTGTATTGGTCATCCAGCTCGAACACCACGTAGGACGCATAGAAAGGTCCGAAGAACGAGACTTTCAGGTGGCCTACATTGCTGTCGCGCACAAATACCGCACGGCCTTCGGCTTCTTTCCATTCACCGGCTTCGGCGTTGTAGCCCCGGTTGACCACTTTGATACTGCCGTCATTGTTTAGACTGTATTCGGCGGTAACCTGGCTCAGGCCCTCTTCGAACGAGTGATCCAACCGGGCGATCTCGTACCAGGTGCCCAGGTAGCGCTGCTGGTCAAAACCGGTCACTGGTTCAATGCCCTTGGGCACACCCGTGCAGCCCGTCATCAGAAACAGTAACGCGATTACAGCCAATCCAGTCTTCATGACAAACTCCCAAAGAACAGTCGTGAACCAACCATAGCAAAGCCACAGGCAAAGATCGTCAAACAGGTGTTAAGCTCTAAAACACCCTGGCGCTCGTATACCCAGCGCTAACCAACCAAGGAGTCGAATATGATCGGATACGTCACACTCGGAGTCAGCGATATGGGCCGGGCCAAGCAGTTCTACACGGAGTTGCTGGCAGATCTGGGCGCCAAGGTGCTGATGGACATGGAGCGAATTGCGTTTATTGGCAAAAGCATGGGGGCCCCCATGCTGGCCGTCTGCACCCCGTTCAACGGTGAACCCAACCATCCCGGCAACGGCAACATGGTGGCCATTCCGGCGGGCTCCAAAGAAGCCGTGGATAAGTTTTACCACAAGGCCATTGAACTGGGCGCCACCTGCGATGGCGAACCGGGGCAGCGCATTCCGGACATGTTCTACGGCGCCTATGTGCGCGACCCGGATGGCAACAAGCTGGCGTTCTTCGAATTCGGCTAAGCGTCGACCGCCACCACCCCGGTTG
>Ga0207830_100327_pt1 | contig 11025 bp, 10 predicted proteins | sample TtanPargueraPR_6_FD_187740 | JGI IMG/M metagenome (GOLD analysis project Ga0207830, IMG submission 187740) | Aerobic enrichment media microbial communities from Bioluminiscent Bay, La Parguera, Puerto Rico - Tt and E2 (3) (SPAdes) | ecosystem: Environmental > Aquatic > Marine > Unclassified ... | reverse complement strand
CCATAAATAATGTACGAGAAGAAAACGTAAAAATTGGATTCGATAATAAGAATTACAAAAGCAATTACCAGCGCTGCACCAATCCAAATTAATTGTTTACCATATCTCTGGCTTGTATCAAAAATACTTTGGTGTTCCTGATCGAATACTGATGAATATATATTTACCCAGCCCAACAGCATTAAGGTAACAAATAGAATTACAGTTATCCAATCTATGTTTGCCCACAGGCTGTTTCTTTTTGGCATATTACTTGGGCTGATTTGGGTTTAATAAATTGGCATCCAGCATTCTTTTTTCCACCCATTTTCTTTTGGCAGCAATGGTATCATTTAAATATTGTTCAACCATCAAACTCGCCATTGGAGCAGCATATCTCGATCCCCAAACTCCATTTTCGACATAAACAAAAATGGCTATTTTGGGATTTTCTTTTGGTGCAAAAGCTGTAAAAACCGAGTGATCAGAGCCTTGATTATTCTCAACCGTTCCGGTTTTACCACACATTTGTAGTCCCGGAACACCTATTGTTGCATTTAAATTTCCGTTAACTACCTGTTCCATTCCTTCAATGATAGGCTCAAAATTTACAGGAGATATTTTTGTATTTCTCCTTTTTTTAAAACTTCCTGGAATTGTATCATTTTCGATCTCCTTTATTAGATGCGGCGGGTAATAATATCCCCGGTTTGCAATGGCTGCAGCAACGTTTGCCATTTGAAGCGGCGTTGCGCCAAGTTCACCCTGCCCGATTGCCAAAGAACGAATAGTAAGTGGACTCCAACGTCCTGATCCGTAAATTCCGTTGTATAAGGATTCTTTTGGTAAATTACCTGATAAAGCATTAGGAAAATCACTACTCAAAATCTGGCCAATCCCAAAGCTGGCCACATATTCACGCCATACATTAAAACCTTCAGCAGTACTGTTGTATTTTCTTATTGTAGCCCGGAAAGTGTTCCATAAGAACGGATTACAGGATTCGCGTATGGCATCCACCACATCGGCAGGAGAAACATGATTGTGTGTACAACGTATGGGAGTTGTTGATTTTCCGTAACATGAAAATCGCGAATTTGTTGTAATAGCACCTGTTTCCAGTCCAACCAAAGTATTAATTAATTTAAATGTTGAGCCTGGAGGATATTTAGCTTGAGTGGCTCTGTTAAAAAGTGGTTTTAGCGTATCCCTTAAAAGGATATTGTAGTTTGTTCCCCTAACCCGTCCAACCAATAATCCGGGATCATAGGTTGGCGCACTAACCAAGGCCAGCACTTCTCCTGTTGAGGGTTCTATTGCCACTACCCCACCCCGTTTATTCCGAAAAAGCTGTTCGGCATAAATCTGCAAATCGGCATCCAGTGTTGATATGATATCCTTCCCAATCTGTGCAGGAATATCTTCTGCACCATTTAAATAACTTCCCTGAATTCGGTTATGTACATCAACTAATTGTTTTTTAATCCCCTTAACTCCTCTTAGTTGATTTTCATAGGTTTTTTCAATCCCGCTGGCACCAATATAATCTCCTGGTTTGTAATACTCATCTCTGTTAATATCATTATCGTTTACCTCGCTTACATAACCTAAAACATGAGCTGCAGAGGAATGTGCATATTCTCTTAGTGTTCTAGATTGTGTATGAAATCCTTTGAATTTGTACAATTGTTCCTGAAGGTAGGCAAAACTTTCCGGGGGAATTTGTTTGATAAGAATAGATGGTTTATAAGTGGAATACTCCCTGGCTTTTTGAATTCCTGCGTTTAGTTCTTCTTTTGAAATTTCAAGTAACTTACAAAAGGCGGTTGTATCAAAAGCCTCTACTTCGCGAGGTGTAATTAATAAATCGTAAGCAGGTTTATTAAATACCATTAAGGTACCATTTCTGTCGTACACCAGACCGCGGGCAGGATATTGTACAATTTCGCGTAATACATTATTTGTAGCCGATACCTTGTACTTCGAATCCATTACCTGTAAACCAAATAATTTAATCAGAAATACTGTTCCGGCTGCAAGAAATATTGCAATAACCAGGTATTTTCTTTTTGAAAAAATGTCCACGTTTTAAAATTAATCTCTAAAAACCAAAAACTGACTTAAAACTATAACAATAATTGAAAAAATTGAACTGAGAATTGCCCGATAAAATGTATTAAAGAAATTTGCCAATGTAAATACCTCAATATAAAACAAAAATACATGGTGCAGAACAACCATTATTGAAACATACCTGACAAACCACACCAAAGAATTTTGTTTTAATCCGGGATAATCACTTCTGTCATCCTCCCGGTTAGAAATCAATCTGATTACAAGGGATCTTGCATAAGCAATAAAAACTGTTGCTGCTGCGTGAATACCCAGGCTATTCGTAAAAATATCGATAACAAGTCCCAGGAAAAAACCAAGTATTAATATTGCATACCGTGGAGTGCTCAAAGGAAGCAGAATTACAAATAGTATATAGACATATGGATTAAAAAAGCCATTGAACTGCACCTGATTAAAAATCAGTACCTGGATTAAAACCAGAGATACAAACATAATGGCATATTTTAACAGAATTCTAATCATTTATCAATTGTACTTTCCAGGTTATTAATCTCTTCAACTTTCAAATTATTTATCACATCAACATATGATAATGCCCTAAAATCTACAGCCAGTTTTACCTGAATGTGATAATAATTTTCACCTGAAGGTTGATCAATAGAATATACAGTTCCAATCATAATATCCTCAGGAAAAGCTGAAGAATAACTACTTGTAACAACAGTATCCCCTACAGCCAGGTCAACATGAAATGGAATTCCGTTAAGAAACACAAATTCGGAATCTCTGCCATCCCAGGAGAGTGGTCCGAATGTTCCGCTTTTTTTCAACTTTGCCGATGCTCCCCACCTTTTGTTTAATACCGAAAATCCCAGTGAGTAGGACTCAGAAACATTGGTAATTACACCCACGATTCCATCCGGGTTAATTATACCCTGATCCGGTTTTATACCATGTTTCCTCCCTTTGTTAAGTGTAATATAGTTGTTCTGATTATCGACCGAATTATTAATTACCTTGGCTGAAATATAACGATATAACGAATCTTTAACTTCAAGCGAATCAAGCAGTGTATCTCCAGATAATTCTAAATATGGCAATTTACCCAAAACCGATTTTAGGTGTGCATTTTCTTCTGCCAGTTTTCTGTTTACCGAAGCCAGCCTAAAATAACTTCCAACGGCATTAAACGAATTATAAATTGATGCAGTAATCCTGTTTGATGAATTAAGGTATTTAACCTGCTGATATTTGTTAAAATTGAAAATTAATGTAAATGCAATTACTTCTAATATTAGAAAAAGAAGAAACGCATAATTTTTCAACAAATAGCGTAGCAGACCTCTCATTGTTTACACGAGAAAATTTGGTGTCGTTTTACTTAATCAGGAAAGAAAAATTTTCAACATTCTTAAGCGCAATACCGGTACCGCGCACTACGGCACGTAAGGGATCTTCTGCGATATGGAATGTAATACCGATTTTATCAGTCAATCTTTTATCCAAACCTTTTAGAAGTGCACCTCCACCGGCCAGCCATATTCCTTTTACAACAATATCAGCGTAAAGTTCAGGTGGTGTTTGCTCCAAAGCACTTAACACGGCAGTTTCAATTTTGGAAATCGATTTCTCCAAACAGTGTGCAATTTCCTGGTAAGATACCGGAACCTCTATCGGCAGTGCTGTCATTTGATTTGGTCCCTGTACCACATAATCCGGTGGTGGATCCTTTAGTTGAGACAAAGCAGAACCAACATGGATTTTAATTTCCTCTGCAGTTCTTTCGCCAATTTTAATATTGTGTTGATGACGCATGTACTCCATAATATCGGCAGTCAAATCATCACCTGCAATACGGATCGATTTATTGGTTACAATACCACCCAGCGATATCACAGCAATTTCTGTAGTACCGCCACCAATATCCACCACCATATTTCCTTCAGGTGCTTCTACGTCCAGCCCAATTCCAATTGCTGCCGCCAAAGGTTCATAAATCATATAAACTTCTCTTCCTCCCGCATGTTCAGAGGAGTCCCGCACTGCACGAATTTCCACTTCAGTACTTCCCGAAGGAATACAAATCACCATTTTCAGGGCCGGCGCAAATAATTTTGGCTTCGGATTTATCATTTTTATCATCCCCCGAATCATTTGTTCAGCCGCATTAAAATCGGCAATTACTCCGTCACGCAATGGCCTGATTGTTTTCAGGTTAGCATGTGTCTTCCCCTGCATTTGACGGGCTTTTTCTCCGATTGCCATCATTTTCTCTGTTTTCAGATCAATAGCAACAATCGATGGTTCATCAACCACAATCTTATCATTATGAATGATAATGGTATTGGCTGTTCCCAGGTCAATTGCAATCTCCTGTGTTAAAAATGAAAATAGTCCCATTTGATTTAATGATTATCTTGTATATAAAAGAGTTTTCTAATGTTTAAAATGTCTTCTTCCGGTAAATGCCATTGCAATACCAAACTCGTTACAAGCTTCAATAACCTCATCATCACGAATACTTCCTCCGGGTTCGACAATGTATTTTACGCCATATTCATTGGCAGCTTCTATACTGTCGCGGAATGGGAAAAAGGCATCTGAAATCAAAATTGAATTCTCAATTCTAAGGCCCTTTTTCATTTCAAATCGAGGCATTGTAAGCTGTCTTAGGCTATCCAAACGATTCGGCTGGCCCATACCTGCACCGGTTAACCAAAATGCTCCGTTACTGTTTTCCGTAACGATTGCGATAGCGTTACTTTTAAGATGTTTGCAAGCGGTAATTCCAAACTTTGCCAAATTGGCTTTTGATGCATCAAATTCTTTTTTGGTTACAGTTTCGAGTTTGGCATCCATACCTTCATCTTCATCCTGAACAAGCATTCCACCGCTAATTGAACGATATAATTTTTCACCTGTAATTTCTTCTTTTACCGGAATTACCAGGACTCTCAAATTTTTCTTTTTACCCAATACTTCCAAAGCTTCATCAGTAAAGGAAGGCGCAATAAGAATCTCGACAAACTTTTTACCAAACCACTCAGCAATTTCTTTTGTCACTTCGCTTGTAAAACATATGATACTTCCGAAAGCACTGATTGGATCGCCTGCCCATGCCAACTCCAGCGATTCCATAATATTATTTGTCACTGCCAATCCACATGGATTCAGGTGTTTAATTACCGAAACTGCGACTTTATTTTCAATATGAGTTACAGAATGATAAGCATCGCTGGCAGATTTCCAGGCCGCATCGGCATCGAGCATATTATTGTATGAGAGCGCTTTACCTTGTAAAACTTTTGCATTCGATAAAGTTAGTTCACCCGGAGAATTATTGAATTTGTAAAAAGTGGCTTTTTGATGCGGATTTTCTCCATAACGAAGGACATCACCATTGTTCAGACTAATACGTTCGTTCGCCTCTTCCGAATCTTCAGCAAAATAATTAAAAATAGCTGCGTCGTAATGTGAAGAAATTCCAAACGCCCTGCCTGCAAACCATTTTCGCTCGCTCATAGAAAACTCACCCCTATTTTTTTCAAGATGACTTAACAAAGGCCCATATTCTTTTTGCGAAGGTACAATTACCACATCTTTAAAATTTTTGGCTGCAGCACGAATTAATGAAATTCCACCGATATCTATTTTTTCAATTATATCCTGTTCTTTAGCTCCGGAAGCAACTGTATCTTCAAATGGATATAAATCTACAATTACCAGGTCGATCTCAGGAATTTCGTACTCTGTTAACTGACTGACATCTCCCTGATTATCGCGTCGTGAAAGAATTCCGCCAAAGACTTTTGGATGTAGTGTTTTTACTCTTCCGCCCAAAATGGATGGATATCCGGTTAAACTTTCAACCGAAGTAACTTCAACTCCAAGTCCTTCAATAAAACTTTTGGTTCCTCCGGTACTCAAAATTTTTACACCCAATTCATTTAGTTTATGAATAATTGCGTCAAGGTTTTCCTTATGAAACACCGAAACCAACGCAGTCTTAATTTTTTTATTATCAGCCATTTATTACGTTTTCGAAATTTGTTTGCAAAGATAAAAAAATCAATGTAGAATCGGGCATAAAAACCAAAGCATTGCCTATTTTCTTTATGAAGAAATAAACACTGCAAGTTGTTCTGATTATATTGTAATCATTTTGAAAAACTTACACCAATTAAAGAAGAACAGTTGAATTGTTTTTAAACATTGTTTTATCCTTTATTAAAAAAACAAATTATAACTTTACTTTCAATTAAAGAATTAAGATGCTTCTGATAAGATTGATATACGAGAGTTTTTCTTTTGCCTTTGGTTCGCTTAAGGCAAATAAGCTGAGAACTTTCCTGTCTCTGCTTGGAATTACCATAGGTATTTTTGCCATTGTCTCTGTTTTTACAGTAATCGATTCGTTGGAAAGATATATTCGTGAGAGCCTTGACAGTATGGGAAGCAATATGGTTTATATTCAAAAATGGCCATGGATGCCACCTGAAGGTGAATCTGAATATCCCTGGTGGCGTTATCTTAACCGCCCTTCTCCTAAATTTGAGGAAACAGAAGAGATTCTCAGAAGAGCAAATTCAGTCGAAAATGCTGCTTTCTTATATGGTTTTTCAAGGACAGCCCAGTCGGGAAGTGATAAAATGGAAAATGTAACCATTATGGCTACTACCCATGGGATGCTTGATGTTTGGGGATTAAAACTTGAGCGAGGACGTTATTTTACTGAAAACGAAATGCGAAACGGAAATCCAGTTGCCGTAATTGGTGCTGAAATTGCCGAAAAACTTTTTCCCGGACTTGACCCTATTAACCGAAGCATGAAGATTCAGGGAATAAAATTTAACATTATCGGGGTATATGAAAAAAAGGGCCAGGATGCATTTGGCACTTCTATGGATAAAAATATTCATATCTCGGCTGTTAAATCTTTTTACATGACAGATATCCGGAATCGTGACCGGGGACAAACAATTTGTGTAAAATCGAAACCCAATATCGACAACGATAAGTTTGTTGCTGAACTGGAAGGGATAATGCGTAACCTCCACCGTTTAAAACCCATGGAAGAAAACGACTTTGCTTTGAACGAGGTAAGTCTGGTGGCCAACCAATTCGACCAGTTTTTTATTGTTTTTAATATGGCCGGTTGGATAATCGGAGGATTTTCAATTCTGGTAGGTGGCTTTGGAATTGCCAATATTATGTTTGTATCTGTAAAAGAAAGAACAAAGATTATCGGTATTCAAAAGTCTTTAGGTGCTAAAAAATATTTTATCCTGTTACAGTTCATTTTTGAAGCTGTTGTGCTTTCAGTAATAGGAGGAATATTTGGGCTTGTATTGATTTTTATCGGTACCATTGTAGTTGGTTATGTAAGCGATTTTACAGTGATGCTAACCATTGGAAATATTATGACCGGTTTAATGATTTCGAGTGTGATTGGTTTTATCGCCGGTTTTATGCCTGCCCGATCTGCAGCAAAACTCGATCCTGTGATTGCAATAAATTCAGTATAAATTGGATCTGTGGATTTTCAAATCGCCCTTTTGTATTAGTTTTATTTGACTTCGACTTTCCAAGCCAAAGAAGATTTGCCATTCTTTAAAAAGTCCGACTCTCTTTACTCAAATCCCAAATGCACAATTGCATCCCCTTTATAAACAATTGGAGCATGATTAATTCCAATTATATGGCCACTTTCAGGTATTTTCACCCTTGACTCAAACCTTCCGTAAGGATCAGAAATAACTCCAATTAGGTCACCTTTTTCTACCTTAGTTCCATCCTTTACAAAAAATCTGAATAAGCCACCATATTTCGCTCTTAACCAGCTTGACTTTTGAATAACTATGGCTTTTGAATAACTGTTTGTTTTTAATTCCTCAGAAAAATTTCGGATGCCCAGGTGATTTATTAAACGTAAGGTTCCATTTACTCCCTTGTTGGTAATTCTCTGGTTAAAATCCAATGCCTTACCACCTTCAAAAAGTAACACTTTTTTATTGATCATCATTGCTGCCTGCCTGAAAGACTTTTCGCGTTGACTCGCATAAACGATAAAGCGAGGATTAAAGACTTTTGCCAACTCAAGCAATTCAGGATTCTCTCTGGAAATACGTATTTGTGATGAATTAAAACGCCGAGCCCCTCCCGTATGGAAATCAATACAGTAATCCACGTGCGGCATAATTTCCTGCATCATATGGTAAGCAAAAATACTAGCCAGCGATCCACTTTTTGTTCCCGGAAAAAACCTGTTCAAATCTTTACCATCGGGAAACTCTCTGCTTTGATTTAAAAATCCGAAAACATTTAAGGTGGGAATACTGATAACCACTCCCTGTTCTGGTTTGGTATATTTTTTAACCAATAATTCCCTGACAATCTCTATCCCATTTAATTCATTACCGTGAATTCCTGCGTTTAACAACAGAACCGGCCCTGCTTTACGCGCCCGTTCAACAATAACGGGAACTTCAATTTTTGTATGGGTATGTAAGCGGGCAATATCGAGATTTAAAATTTTCCTTTGACCAGGTTTAATTTCTTCACCCAGAATAATCAGTTTTTCATGAGTTGTCATTTTAATGCGCTCTATACGTTGCGTTCAACATATCGGATAATACTTTTTGCAATATCTTTTTCTGTTGCCGACTCAATACCTTCAAGTCCGGGGGATGAGTTTACTTCCAGGATTAACGGCCCCTTATTGGATTGCAATAAATCAACACCACAAACACCAAGCCCCATTACACGAGATGCTTTTAAAGCTGCATTTTCTTCATCGTCAGAGAGTTTAATAATATCAGCAGTTCCTCCGCGATGAAGATTTGACCTGAATTCTCCTTTTTTACCCTGCCGTTTCATAGCTCCAACCACGACACCGTCAACAACAAAGGCACGGATATCGGCACCCTTTGCTTCTTTGATAAATTCCTGAACGATTACCCTTGCTTTTAAACCGTTAAACGCTTCTATTACCGATTCGGCAGCATTGTCGGTTTCGGCCAGCACAACCCCCAGACCCTGAGTACCTTCCAGTAATTTTATTACCACCGGGGCTCCCCCCACTTCACGAATAATTTCCTTTACATTACGCGAATAATTGGTAAAAACGGTTTTTGGCAATCCTAATCCTGCACGGGACAAAATCTGCAAACTCCTTAATTTGTCTCTCGAACGAACCAGTGCCTGCGATTCCACGGATGTAAATACCTTCATCATTTCGAACTGCCTGACTACCGCTGTACCGTAAAAGGTTACCGATGCTCCGATTCTTGGGATAACAGCATCAACATCTTCAAGTTTTTCGCCTTTATATATTACCACCGGATTTTTTTTCTCTATTGCCAAATCGCATTTTGAGTGATCTACAATCAACATTTCGTGATTTCTTTCTTTACCTGCTTCAATCAGCCTTTTTGTAGAATACAACTCAGGATTACGCGATAATACTACTATCTTCATTTCTTATTTTTGTTTTATTGATTTGTAAATTAATATTTTAAGCCGTTATTAACCTAAAAAGATACCTTAATAACTTTTCCCTTAAATGATAAATTCTTTTTTGATGTGTCAACCAAAAACCTTTTTGATAAAAATTTACGGCCTAACAATACCGGATGTTTCATATCCGGTCTTTCTGTCAAAGTCAGTTCAATCGGATATGTTTTTCTAAAAATGGTTATTTCGGTAAAAATCGAGAACCTTTCTTCCACCACTCCATTTGAACTTTTTACATTGCGCACCTTAAAATTATCAAAACAAAATTCTTTCTCGTGATATTGTTCGTGGTCAGGATCAAGAAAAACACACCTAACTAATTGTACACCATCTTTAAATATTTGTTCAATTTTATGGCAATGAAAACTGGATGTGTAAGCTCCTGAATCGACTTTCACTTCAATTCCATAAAGATTTAACTTCTGAAAATCAGCTATATCCTTTCTCCCGATTATAATTTTTTCAGGTTTCACTTTTTGTTTTTAAAGAATACTAAAAAATACCTGCCCAATTAACAGATAAATCATCATACCAAAAATATCATTCATTGTTGTAATGAACGGGCCGGTTGCCAGAGCCGGATCGATTTTAAAACGATTTAAAACCAATGGGATGACCGTTCCAAATATTGAAGCAAAAAGAATTACAATAAACAAAGAGATTGAAACTGTATAGGTCAGATTCATATCACCCTGCCGCACAGTATTATATATAAATATCAGACTGGCAAAAATGGCAGCAGTAACCAATGCAATTGCAACTTCTTTAAATAGTTTCCTTGAAGTCGATTCAAAGTCTTTTACACCACTTGCAATACTTTGTACCACAATAGCTGACGACTGTACCCCCACATTACCGGCCATTGCCATTATTAAAGGAATAAAAAATGCCAGCTCTGTAACTTTCGAAAGTGTTGCTTCATAAGAACCCAGAACTACTGCTCCCAAAATACCTCCCAGCAAACCTATCAAAAGCCAGGGCAAACGGGCCCGCAGAATTTCCCATATTTTATCTCCCGGTTCCACATCACCGGTAATACCCGAAATCATTTGGTAATCTTTTTCCGCTTCTTCACGCACAAAGTCGATTACATCGTCAAAGGTAATACGCCCTTTTAATCGTCCTATTTCATCAACAACAGGTATAGCAACAAGGTCATATTTATCCATAATTTCAGCAATCTCCTCCCTTCGCACATCGGTATTCACCATTTTGATATCGGGATTATAAATATTTGAAATTTTTGTATTGGTACGGGTGGTAATTAATTCTTTTAAAGAAAGCACTCCCAGCAGTTTTTCGGCATCGTCAACAACATATATATAATAGATTTCGTCGACCTCTTCTGCTTGTGTACTTATTTCTTTTAAACAGGTTGCCACAGTCCAGTTTTCGTTTACCTTCACCAGCTCTTTGGCCATAATACCACCTGCAGATTCCTCTTCATATTCCAACAGG
>Ga0207830_100323_pt1 | contig 11251 bp, 5 predicted proteins | sample TtanPargueraPR_6_FD_187740 | JGI IMG/M metagenome (GOLD analysis project Ga0207830, IMG submission 187740) | Aerobic enrichment media microbial communities from Bioluminiscent Bay, La Parguera, Puerto Rico - Tt and E2 (3) (SPAdes) | ecosystem: Environmental > Aquatic > Marine > Unclassified ... | reverse complement strand
TTGAAGGAAATAAGGTGAGTTCATAATTTTTGACCTGAAACGAAATGTAATTCTATTAAAACTGGTTAATGGCAACATTAACCAAAACTTCTAAAAATTAATTTACTGCTTAGAATTATTAATTAAAAACTAACTCCAAAATTCATTTAAAAATTGTTACACATGAAAAATTTTACAAAATTAATTATGACAGTAACTGTTCTTTTAGCAACAGTTATAAGTGTTATGGCATGTCCCTTGACTGTTAATACCTTCGATAGTCAAGGGAATCCGATCTCCGGAAAGTATAAGGTTTGGAAAGGCCCAAATTACGTGGGTGAATATGCTTCGGGAACACAGATAAGTCTGGAATCCGGTAAAAGCTATACTGTATTTGCTCATTATCAGAATTCGCAAACTGAAAAGGTAACGTTTACAGCTGTATCTGCAGGGCATGTATATAATTTTTATACTACAAATATTAAATTTCACTGGTGCGGAGATTACTTAGACTATGGAAGCCCCAGTGGTGGGTTTACGTCTTTTGGTAAAACAAACGGTGAATGGAATGCCCTGGAGCTCTTTCCAAAAAGTTGGGGAAATGGGAATCCAATGACCTTCCACATTGCATATAAATGGAATGATACCAGAAAAATGAACTTCCAGTTGAATTATCAAGGGATTGCAAAAGTAGAAAAAGTATTGTCCCAGCTTCAATTGAAAGATCATAATGGAAATCCTTTGGAAGGTGGTAAAGCCAGAGGAGGATACGGAACTCCTACAGTTTGGCATGTTGCGGGTGAAACCAATGCACAAGGATTACTACTTGATATGCGGGATGGTTCTAATAATAACCTATCCTACGAGATGCGGTATAATAATACCAATAGTTGGAGTGCACAGCAAATAAGTTGTATTTACGAATTTCAAACACAGTTAATAACAGTAAGAATGGAAACTTGTGAAGGAGATCCTGTGAACGATGGAGTTGCGGCTTACGGTATTGGAACTAACACAGGTACCTGGTTTTTCCCCGGAGGAAAAACTGGAACTTCTGCACCGGGCGAAACCGAGGCAGAATTCTTTCCGGGAACTTACTCCTTCCGAATGCAATATAAAGCCACAACAGATTATGTTTCTTCTTTTGATTTTCCGACAGATGGCGAAAAAGTTATTTTTAAAACCACATCGGTAACTATAAATTACAATGGCCAGCTTGCTTATGGAGGATCTACCGGCGACAGCAAATTTTTTGAAAAGCCTACCATGGAGTTATTGCCCGGAACTTATGTATTTAATTTTAGAAGCGATGGCGTTCGAAAAAGCATAACAATCGGAGGATGTGAAACTACAAAAAGCGCATTCGGAATAAAACTTTTAGATAGTAATGGTGACGGTCTGGAAGGTGGTATAGGTAGTTATTATTTGTCGGGTTGGAAATCAGCCGGTACTACTGATACAGATGGAAATATATTTGTGTTGCTTGATGAAGATGTAACCAAACTTTCAGTAAGAATGAAATGGGCGGGTTACACACAACAACAATCAAATGTTGATATAACAACTACAAATCCGGTTATTTTCCAAACCATTCCTATGGTAGCCAGATTGGAAGATTCTGGTGGTAACGGCCTGGCTGATGGTGTAGCTAGCTATTACGCATCAGGTTGGAAATCACTTGGAACTACAGCTGCCGATGGAAACACCCCGGCTTTAGAGTTATTGCCCGGAAAATATTCATTCCGAATGAAATACCTTGGTTACAGTTTACAAAAATCAAATATTATAATTCCGGATACTAATCCTGTGGTTTTTGCTACAACACCAATGGTTGTTGAGTTACGTAATTCTGCAGATGCATTAATTGATGAAGGAGTAGTTACATATTACGCATCAGGTTGGAAAAACTTTGGTACTACTTCGGGGGGTACCGTTTCAAAAGAATTACTTCCCGGTAATTATTCATTCAGAATGAAGTATGAAGGATTTTCACAACAAAAATCAGGAGTTAAAGTAGATGATGATAGTCCTTTGGTTTTTAAAACAGAATTAATGGAAGTACAGTTGAAAAATTCAACTGGTTCGTTAATGGATGAAGGTGTAGTTACTTATTATGCTTCCGGGTGGAAATCATTTGGAACAACTTCAGGTGGAACAGTTAGTAAGGAACTGCTCCCGGGAAGTTATTCATTTAGAATGTTGTATGAAGGTTACTCACAGCAACAATCCAGTGTTGATATTACTTCTGTGAATCCACTAATTTTCCAGACCATTGCAATGGTTGTCTCACTGCAGACATGTGATCCAACAGGTTTACCCGGAGGTGATGTTACGTATTATGCCTCTGGATGGAAAACATTTGGCACAACAGATGTTAATGGTAATTCTGAAAAAGAATTATTGCCGGGTAAGTATTCTTTTAGAATGAAATATTTGGGGCAGAGTAATCAGGAGTCGAATGTGGATATTACAACAACTAATCCATTAGTTTATAACACTACTAAAGTTACATTGAATTACGGCGGAAACATTACATATTATGCGAGTGGTTGGAAACCATTTACCAAACCAACTATGGAAATGTTACCAAATAATTATTCATTTAGGTTTGATAAGAACCAAACTAAACTGGATATTCAAGGTTGTGATTTTGAATTAGGAGCAACAACTATTAAGCTTGTTGATAGCAATGGTGATGGCATAGAAGGCGCCTTAGCTAAATACAACGTAGGGGGTTGGCAAATCGCCGGGACTACTGACAGCAATGGAGAAGTATTTACATTTATTAATAGCAGTTCCAGTAATATAAAATTCAGAATTGAATATGGAGGATTGGCAAACGAAAAATATCAGGATATCAGTGTTTCACCAGAAGTTGTTTTCAACACAACTCTTGTAACCATGAAACTGTTAACCGAAGACAATTCAACTGAATTAGCAGCTGTGTCTAAATATAATGGCGGCGGATGGAAAACCTTTGGAAGCGGAACAACAACGACCACAATGGAATTATTGCCAAACAATGTGAAATTCAGGGTTGAATATGGAGGTTTGGCAAACGAAAAATATCAGGATATTAGTGTTGACCCTGTAGTAATTTTCAATACAAAACAAGTAACCATGAAATTACTTGCATCTGATAATTCGACAGAGTTAGCAGCTGTATCTAAATACAATGGTGCTGGTTGGAAAACTTTCGGTACAGGAACCACTACCACTACCATGGAATTGTTGCCAAATAATGTAAAATTCAGGGTTGAATATGGTGGTTTGGCAAACGAAAAATATCAGGATATTAGTTCTAATCCAATAGTAGTTTTCAACACTACAATGGTAACCATGAAATTACTTGCTTCGGATAATACAACTGAGTTAGCAGGAACAACCAAATATAACGGTGCAGGCTGGAAATCATTTGGAAGTGGTACCTCTACCACAACGATGGAATTGTTACCTAATAATGTAAAATTCAGGATTGAATATGGAGGTTTAGCCAACGAGAAATACCAGGACATCAGTGTTAATCCTGTTGTTATTTTCAATACTACTTTAGTGACAATGAAGTTACTTAATGGAACAACAGAACTAGCAGGTACATCGAAATACAATGGTGGCGGATGGAAAACTTTTGGTAGCGGAACAACAACTACTACCATGGAATTATTGCCGAACAATGTGAAATTTAGGTTAGAGTACAGTGGTACCGCTAAGGAAAAGTATCAGGATATTGGTGTTGATGCACTTGTAATATTCGATTGGGATGGAGCCTCGCTAAAATCTGGTTTAATTGGAGAAACAGCCGATAATGTAACTCCGGATTTTAGTTACAAACTTTATCCTGTTCCCGCTAATATTAAATTAAATGTGGAAGTTACGTTTGAAACAAATGTTGAGGCAGAATACCACATAATGGATATGTCCGGCAGAAAAATGGAAAACGGAATATGGAAACTTAAAAAGGGTATAAATACCAACGAAATAAGTTTGGATAATTTTGTAAGTGGTCAATACATTTTTATAATGCGAACTTCTGAAAAAGTAATTACTGAAAAATTCTCAGTGTTTAAATAATAGATAGTAAAGTAAAAGTAAAACATTAATTAAGTGGCAGGTTTTTCCTGCCACTTTATCATTACATATCACTATCAAAGATAAATCTGAAAATGTATTAACCGTTTTTTATAAAGAAAATACTGGGTTCTGATTAAAACATCTATAAACTTAATCAATAAACAGTTGAAAAAACTAACACACGTTTATAACCTATAAGCCTCATTCACAATTCTGGCGTAGAAAAAAAGCAATCCCTTTCTGTTCCGTTATCCACCAGGCTACGCTGATGCAAAACAGGAAACAAATTCTAAAAATGAGTTTAATACCAAATTATCAACAACTTAAATTAAAAAATGATGAAAAAGAAAATTTTATCTACACTCACAACGCTCTTGCTATCTTCATTTTTCATGATGGCTTTTGCACAGTCAACATTTACTGTGAGTCTGCTCGACAGTGAGGGTATTGCAACACTGAACTACTCAGAAGCTAAAGTGACATTCTGGGATAGTGGAGACAAAACTGCCATCAATAACAATGATGGGACCTTTACTGTTAACACTTCCAGCTCTACCGAAACGGTTAAAATGATATATTATGGAGCTTCCACGAGTGCCAACATTAGTGCTGACTACACATTCAATACTGTTCCTGTAACCTTTGAACTTAAGGGTTGTGATGATACTCCCCTTGAAGGTGGTGATATTATTGTTTGGAGCAATGGTTATAAAACGCTCGGTTCTACTGACGCGTCAGGATTGTATTCTACGGAATTGCTTCCTGTTTCTGATCAATTCAGAATGCAGTATGATGGGCAACATGTAGAAAAGACTCAGGATGTGGGTGCAAATCCAACGGTAACTTTTATCGCCACCAAAGTAGAATTAAATTGGTCTGGAGGTATCAGATATTGGTCGAGTGGCTATCAGTGGTTCAACTCACCACAATATATGCTAAAAGATCGCAGCTTTACATTCTTTGAAGGAACACCACCTAGTCCGGGTAGTCAAGTATTAACTACAACCGTTCCTATAAGTGGATGTACCGCAGGTGGAACACTAATTCAATTGGTTGATGAAACCGATGCACCCTTAGCTAACTTTGGAGGTGCGCCGCAACCAAACAACCTTAAATACAGGTCGAGATGCGGTGGTTCCTGGGCAAATTCAGGCACCTTTGAAACAGACGCCAATGGTTTTGCCTTTCTAACTACTTCTTGTGCTGCTAACAACTGGGATGGTAAAATTACTGTAACTGTAAATCAAACTTCCAAAGAACAGGATGTTACTGTAAATTCTGTTTTCCAATTATCAAAAGTAAATGTAACCCTGAATTCCTGTGACCCTTCTACACCAATTGCAGGTGGTATCGTTGATCAAGGTGGGGGGTATTGGTATAATCATGGTACAACTGATGCCAGCGGCACAGTGAGTTTTTATGCTTTTGCCGGAAACAATGTAAAGGTAAGAATGGGATACAATTACAACAGTAGCGAAACACGCACTGGTGTTCCGGTTGAATTCCCTGTAACCAATATTGATTATACAACTACAACACTTAATATTCGTTCTGGTGGAGAGGTTAAAATTGCAAATGGAAGCTGGTTTACCGTAACCTCTCCATCTGAAATTCTACCAGGTACCTATGATTTTACCTTTGATGGAGGACCCAAAACACCAATTGAAGTTTCAGGTTGTACTTTTGAAAAAACGGCAGTAACCGTGAAGTTAATTGACAGCGATGGAAATGGGCTTGAAGGAGGAGAAGCAAAATATAATTCAGGTGGTTGGCAGAGTTTAGGTACAACTGATGAAAACGGAGAAATTTTTGTGTTACTGGATGATCCGGCTAAAACATATGCTTTCAGAATGTATTGGGAAGGTTCTTATGTGCAGAAAAATCAGAATCTAAGCACTAATTCGGTTGTTGTTTTCCAAACAGTCAAAGCCCAAATGGAACTTCATGCCTCTGATGGTACAACTCAACTTATCGGTGAAGGAAAAGTAAATTCCGGAGGTTGGAAAACATTGGGAAATACACCAACAGCTGGAAAGGAATTATTACCTAAAACTTATGCATTCAGAATTTATTATGAAGGTAGTTATATTCAGAAAAATCAAAATATTGGTGCCGATCCATTAGTGGTTTTCGAAACAGTACTTGCTAAAATGGAACTTCATGCCTCTGATGGTACAACTCAACTTACCGGTGAAGGGAAAGTAAATTCCGGAGGTTGGAAATCCATGGGAAATACGCCTGATGCGGAAAAAGAATTGCTTCCTAAAACTTATGCGTTCCGTATTTATTATGAAGGTAGTTATATACAGAAAAATCAGGATATTGGTAGCGATCCACTTGTTGTTTTCGAAACAGTATTGGCTACAGTCAAACTGCTTGACTCTGATGATTCTGAACTAGCAGCAGAAGCCAAGGTTAATTCAGATGGTTGGAAAACTATGGGAACTACAACAACAACCATGGAATTATTGCCCAAAACCTATGCATTTAGAGTTTATTTCGAAGGTACATATCTTCAAAAAAATCAGAATATTGCAACTGATCCTGTTGTCATTTTCAGGGGGACTTCCGTGACTTTGCAGTTCACCGGAGATATACAATATAACTCAGGTGGTTGGAAAACGTTTAGCAGCCCAATGACTTTATTGCCGAAAACCTATGCCTTCAGATTTTCTGCACCAGGTTATCCAACCATCCAAAAAAATATTACTATAGCCGGTTCTGAAATGGAGAAAAGTATTGCTTATATCGTTCTTAGAGATAGCAAAGGAGATCCACTTGCAGGAGGTGAAGGAAAATACAATTTAAGTGGTTGGCAATCTGCAGGTACAACTGGGTCTAAGGGAGCAGTACTTGCGATAATTGAAGGACTTCAAAATACACTGGCATTCAGGATGTATTATGAGGATGCTTATGTTCAGAAAAATCAGAATATAGCAAGTAACTCGTTTGTGGAATTCCAGACAGTGCTGGCACAAATGGAACTCTATGCTTCTGACCAAACTACGCAATTGGTTGGTGAAGGAAAAGTAAATTCAGGAAGCTGGAAAACGTTAGGCAATACGCCTACGAGCGGAAAGGAACTGTTACCAAAAACCTATGCTTTCAGGATTTACTATGAAGGTTCATACATTCAGAAGAATCAAGACCTGGCTGTTGATCCGTTAGTTAAATTTGAAACTGTGCTTGTTCAGATGGAACTTCATTCATCAACAGGAGCTCAATTAACAGGAGAAGGAAAGGTAAATTCCGATGGTTATAAATCATTGGGATTAACACCAACACTTTCCAACAATGGTGGTATGGAACTATTACCTAAGACCTATGCTTTCAGAATTTACTATGAAGGTTCATACATTCAGAAAAATCAAGACGTGACCACTGATCAATTAGTAATATTTGAAACTGTGCTTGTTCAAATGGAATTACATTCCTCTACAGGAGCTGATTTAGAAGGTGAGGGCAAGGTAAATTCAGATGGTTACAAATCATTAGGATTAACACCAACACTCTCAAACGATGGCGGTATGGAATTATTGCCTATGACTTACGCTTTCAGGATTTACTATGAAGATTCTTATATTCAGAAAAACCAGAATGTTGCAAGCAATTCACTCGTAATATTCGAAACTGTGCTGGTGCAAATGGAATATAAAGCACAATCAGATGGTTCACAATTAACAGGTGAAGGAAAGGTCAATTCAGGGAGTTGGAAAACGTTAGGTAATACGCCTACAGCCGGAATGGAATTATTACCCAAAACATATGCGTTTAGAATTTACCATGACGATACTTACAACCAACAAAATTGGAATGTTGAAAGTGATCCTGTTGTGGTATTTATAGACGCAAATAAATCAGCCACAATTGTTATTCCAGAGGAATTTACACCAGACTTTAGCTTCATACTCTACCCGAATCCGGTACAAACCAAACTTAATATTCAGGTGACATATCCGGTGGAAGAACAGGTGAATTATCATGTGATGGATATGACAGGGCGCGTGGTACTTGAAGATGTCTGGAAACTCAACAAAGGGGTAAATAGCCACGAAATCAATGTAGATAACTTGTTAAATGGACAGTACATATTCATAATGCGCTCTACTGAAAAAGTAATTACCGAAAAATTCTCGGTTTTTAAATAATAGATATATACGAAATAGCAAAACATTATTAAAGTGGCGGTATTTTCCGCCACTTTTTTTGTGCAAATAATCAATGGGCATTTCCCTTGAAAAGTTGATAAAATATAAGTTTTGACCTTTACAGAACAATAAATGCTATGATACTGGATTTTTGAGATTGATATAGATAACAATCGCGTTCTTTATCTGAAATAAGGTGTTCCAACTAACAAATTTGCTAAAAAATCCGCATGCTCTTTTGTGTGATATGCAGTGTAGTATTTAAATATAACCAATAGAAAAATAACTACTTGATTGAAAGGCTTTTATAAAAGTTAAATGTAAAGTCAAGATTGTAGTCTAAGTAACCATAAAGCTGCGTATTTTTAATGTTTTTAGAATCCTAATTTTGGCTTATTATAAGAAATGAACCAATAAATTAGAATTTTTCCAATTTTAAACACATTTTCCCATTTTGACAAAACGGTTGCAGTTTCATTAATTATGTTGTACGCAAAAATGGTTATATACGCATTTATGCTTACTTTCACCTTTCAAACCCGGCAAATTAAACCAAAGATGAACTTTGCTAACACAAAACGAATCTTAATTCTGCAACCACAAAACAATGTGAAATCAGATTTAGAGAATGCTCTGAAAAATTCTGTTTACGAATTTTGTTGTGTGCATACAATAGAGTTAAGTATTGAACAAATTGTTACGGATACCTACGACTTGATAATTTGTAAAAATCAGCTGGACAATAAAAACGGTTTTGAAGTATATAAAATTTTAAAACCCTTTTTAGAAAGGAGTGGAATGCCATTTTTTTTATGCGATGAAAATTTTGAAAAAGAGGATATTCTTATTGGATTGGAAATGGGAATAGATAACTTTATTTTTTCTCCTATTGATAAAAAGGCATTGTTTTTTAAAATTGAGAAACAAATCAATAAATATAGGGAAATAAACATCTTTAAAACAGATGGTTTTGTAAATTATTTTTATTCTTCAAATGTTGCAATGTTATATGTCCGTAATGATAGGATAGAGTTGGTCAATGAAAGTTTTATAAGAATGTTGGAGAACACAAAGGAGGAAATTCTTCAAAGCACCTTTACAAGCTTGTTTGATTTTGAAGATAACCAACAAAATAAACTTAATTATCGCAAATTTATAAATGGAGTATATGATTCGTGTTTGCTAAAAAATATTAAAAGTAATTATTATACTTTTCTAAAGTTCGATGTAAGTTTGTACAGAGGAAATAATGGTTGTATGTCTTCTTTCTTTGCGGAATTTGTTGTTGTTGAAAACCCGGAAAAAAACTTTTCCAATATTGATTCCCAACTTAATCAAACAAGCAAAATTTTGGCAGACAATCCTGGCAGTAACGGGAACGGAAATGCCAGTGTCCATTTAACAGACCGGGAACACGAAATATTAGATCTTTCGGCCGAAGGATTGGCTATAAAAAATATTGCAGAACATTTAAACCTATCACAACGTACAGTTGCAAAGCATCGTTCAAACATTATGGCCAAATACAATTCTAAAAATATAATCGAAGCAATTCTTTCGTTTAAAAAGGAATCAATGCATTTCTGATTTGTACGTAATCTATTCCTTTTTTAATCTATTTATACGTAAAAATGAGTATTGAAACATATGGTCGTGCATAAATTGCTTATTTCAAATCTATTCTATTCAAAGTAGCTTTGGTTCATTAAATAATTTATATTGGTCCCCTAACCCAATGTAAGTTATTAGTTTTTATCCGGGAAGATAAAAACCATTTTAAATAATTATAGATAAAAACCCACCGTTAAAGTCTGGCTTGAATTGTTGAGCCAAAGTGATTTTATTAATAAAACTATAACAACAAGGTTATGATAATTATTTATGATGGGTTTAAAAGGTCTTTGTTCAAACTGAATTTGGTTTTATTTTTTGTATTGGCATTACAAAAAGCCATTTGCTTATTAAAAAATGAGCTAAATATTTCAGTCATTCCATGTTTTTGGCATTTATTTCTTTTGCAAAAAAAACAAACCCATCAATATCCTTTCAATTTAGTAGAAATATTTCCAGAATACAATGGCAATATTCAAAAATCAGGTAAGCATTTAACAATAAGTTGCAAATTACAATTTGTTCAACCAATTTTAATAAAATACAATTCTTAAACATAAAATTTAAATTATGAAAAAAAACAGAAGCCCAAATGAGTTGGTAAATGCCGTTTCCATTAAAATGTGGCGCAGATTACGGCGAAATGATATTTCAGGAATTAGCAATACTGCGATTGTTTAAGAGCCTGAATACTAATATCGATTTCGATATTATTTATAAAAAATACAAAAAGATATAGTTAACAATAAAAATCAAAAATCATGAAAAAAATATTTTTTCTTTTCGCCATGGTATTGGCAGCTAGTTTTACAATTGCACAAAATACAGCAGAGGTGACAGAAGTAGGCGATTTTAATTCCGCTACTGTAAATCAAATTGGTGTAAATGAGGCCACTGTAAATCAGTATAGTAAGTCTGTAAATGCCGGCGAAGGTAATTTAGTAACAGTAACTCAAACAAGCACTTCTTTAAAGAACGTTGCTACAGTTAATCAAGGAAGTGCGAGTAGCCTAATAAAAGAAGCAACTGGTATTGTTGACCAGCAGTCTGAAGACAATATTGCTACATTAAATCAAGGAACGAATTTGAGTACCAGTGGAACCTGGGGAAAAATTACTCAAAAAGTTGGTGGCAGTAATGAAGCAACAATAAACCAAATACGTTATACTCACGGGCGCGGTGATAAATGGGGGAAAATTACTGATAATGAAGCCGAAGTATATCAGGAAGGAATCAATAATGATGCCGTTATTACAACTGAAGTTGCAGGTGGTAAGTCTTTAATTAGTCAAATTGGAAATGACAATAGCGGAACAATACTTTCCGACGGAGAAAGAACATTTCAAGCCTATATTGTTCAGGAAGGAAGTAATAACATTGCAGACATTGATCAGTTTGGCGATGCAAATATTGTTGGAGATATTCATCAAATTGGAATCGGT
>Ga0207830_100321_pt1 | contig 11377 bp, 6 predicted proteins | sample TtanPargueraPR_6_FD_187740 | JGI IMG/M metagenome (GOLD analysis project Ga0207830, IMG submission 187740) | Aerobic enrichment media microbial communities from Bioluminiscent Bay, La Parguera, Puerto Rico - Tt and E2 (3) (SPAdes) | ecosystem: Environmental > Aquatic > Marine > Unclassified ... | reverse complement strand
TTTTAAAATTTGAGTTTTAAAACATTGAGAACCATTTGAAAGAATGATAGAAATCATAATCCATATAAGCCAAAACCGAAGGATTGTTTTACCATTCTCCAAACGAACAAATTACAAATTTATTCGATTCTTTATAAGATGAACGATTTATATGACAGAAATCAGTATTTCAGTAATTATTTAAAAGAAATTTAAATTGGCAAATCAATGTTTTCCTGAAGAGGATAATTTAAAACAATAAAAAGGCCGTTTCCTCTGAAACAGCCCAATATAGAATGAAATGTTATTTATTTTTCAAATAAACGGTACCTTGACGACCTGTGCAGAAACAGTTTTATTTCGGATTTTAATCCAAATCTGATTTCCAAAAGATGCATATTCTTTTGCAATATATCCCATACCAATTCCTTTGCCCAAAGTCGGTGACATTGTTCCGGAAGTTACATTTCCAATTACAGTACCTTCAGAGTTTACCAATTCGTAACCTTTCCTCGGAATAGCTCTTTCGTTACATATAAAACCTCGTAAACGACGTTTAACTCCTTCGTTTTTTTGCATCATCAGAAAATCACGATCAACAAATTTTCTGTTATTGTTAAATTTGGTTATCCACCCCAAACCTGCCTCAATTGGGGAAGTTGTATCGTCAATATCATTGCCGTACAAACAATATCCCATTTCGAGCCTGAGCGTATCGCGAGCTGCCAAACCTACCGGTTTAATCTCAAATTCTTTGCCTGCTTCAAAAACTGCATTCCAGACCTGTTCTGCCACCTCGTTCCTGAAATACAATTCAAATCCTCCCGCTCCCGTATATCCTGTTGCCGAAATTATTACATCATCAACCTCTGCCATTTTTCCGGTAATGAACGTATAAAATTTAATTTCCTCCAAGTTGACATCCGTAATTTTTTGTAATACTTCGGTTGCTTTTGGCCCCTGAACTGCCAGTTGACTGATTCTGTCTGAAGCATTTTCTATTTCAGCACCAACATCATTTTGTTTTACAATCCAGTTCCAGTCCTTTTCAATATTGGCCGCATTAACAACCAGCATATATTTTTCCGGTTCATAACAATAAACCAGCAAATCGTCAACAATACCCCCCTTACCGTTAGGAAAACATGTATATTGCGCTTGACCTGGTATTAATACGGTTGGATCGTTTGAACTAATTTTTTTTACCAATTCAACAGCTTTTGGCCCCTTTACCCAAAATTCTCCCATATGGGAAACATCAAAAACTCCAACAGCATTTCTAACAGTATTGTGTTCATCAATAACTCCAGAATACTCAATTGGCATTTCGTAGCCTGCAAACTGTACCATTTTTGCACCGGCTTTTTTATGTATTTGGTTTAATGCAGTTATCTTCATATATCGAAATTTTTTATCTGACAAAACTATGGATTCAAAGATAGTTAAGACATGAAATATATCAGCGTTTATTATGAATCGGTTTCGGATTTTTTACTATTTTGTGAAACAAATTCTCAAATATGAAAAACAATCTAAACACTATTGATTTCCAGCATCTGGAAAATGTTACCAAAGGAGACGATGATTTTAAGAAAGAATTAATTGAGATTTTCAGCCAGCAAATTCCTGTTTTTATTAATAATCTGACTAAATTTTTTGAAGGAAAAAACATGGAAAAACTGGCTCGCGAAGCTCATACCGCAAAATCTTCGGTTCTTATCTTTGGCATGACAAAAACAGGTGAATTGTTAAAAAAGATTCAAAATTTTGCAGAAAATAACAATCATACAGAATTGGAACCTGCATTAAAACAAGTGATTTCTAATTTAAACAACGCAAAAACTGAATTATTGAATTAACAGCCAGGGATTAAAAAAAGAAGTCCGTTTAAAAAAACGGACTTATCAATATTATTTCTTTTGTATAAAATTTCAATTTAGTGTACTAAAATTTTCGTTTCAACCAGGTTTTTCAATCCAGGCCAGCAATGATATGGAATTCGCATGAAAATTTATTCATGTCTTTTGGTGTTTAGTTTTATCATGTCATATAAAATTAGTTCCGTTTATTAATAAAATCCAATTCATCATTTCTCTCATCAATTAATATCAAATCGTTTTTATCAACATCGCCACTCAAAATTCGTTTTGAAAGTTCATTTAGTACATACTTTTGCAAAACTCTTTTTACCGGGCGTGCACCAAAATGAGGATCGTAACCAACCTTAGTTAACCATTCTATTGCCTTTTCGGTAATATTAATTTTCAAATCGGTTGATGACAACCGTTTTATTACCTGCTCAAACTGCAATCTTACCACTTCTTTAATATTCTCAGAACTAAGCGGAGTAAATAAAATGGTATCATCTATCCGGTTTAAAAACTCGGGACGAATGGTTTTTCTCAACAATTCAAGTAACTGATTTCGTGTTTCTTCCAGTATAAATGCCTGGTTATCTGCACCTATTTTATCAAAACTTTCCTGTATCAGTTGTGATCCCAAATTGGATGTCATTATAATTATGGTATTCTTAAAATTTACTGTTCTGCCTTTATTATCGGTTAACCTGCCATCATCGAGTACCTGCAGTAAAACATTAAATACATCGGGATGTGCTTTTTCAATTTCGTCAAAAAGAACCACTGAATAAGGTTTATGACGAACAGCTTCGGTAAGCTGACCTCCTTCATCATAACCTACATATCCCGGAGGACTTCCAATTAAACGCGTAACAGAAAATTTCTCCTGATACTCTGACATATCGATTCGGGTAATCATATTCTCATCGTTAAATAGATACTCAGCCAAGGCTTTTGCCAATTCTGTTTTTCCAACTCCCGTGGAACCCAGAAAAATAAATGAACCAATCGGACGTTTTTCATCCTGTAATCCGGCCCGGCTTCTTCGCACTGCATCCGACACAGCAGTAATTGCTTCCTCCTGTCCAACTACTCTTTTATGTAATTCGGTTTCCATATGAAGCAGCTTTTCACGCTCACTTTGTAACATTTTTGAAACAGGTATTCCTGTCCAACGTGCTACAACTTCAGCGATATCCTCTGCGTCAACCTCTTCTTTAATTAAACTGTCATTTCCTTTTTGTTCTTCCAGTTCTTTTTTCAATTCTTCAATTTCACGTTCAGTCTCTTTCACCCTTCCATAGCGTAATTCGGCAACCCTTTCATAGTTTCCCTGACGTTCGGCTTCATCTGCTTCCTGTTTAAAATCTTCCAGTTCAACTTTCTTTTTTTGAATTGCTTCTATTACTGACTTCTCCGATTGCCATTTAGCACGTATTCCGGATTGTTCTTCTTTTAATTCCGAAATTATTTTATTTAATTCGGTTAGCTTTTTGCTATCCTTTTCACGCTTAATAGCCTCACGCTCAATCTCCAGCTGTTTTATACGTCTTTCGATTTCATCCAATTCTTCCGGTATCGAATCCATTTCCAAACGTAATTTTGAAGCTGCCTCGTCCATTAAATCGATGGCTTTATCAGGCAAAAATCTATCTGATATATAACGTTGTGACAATTCAACTGATGCTATAATGGCATCATCTTTTATCCTGACTTTATGGTGATTTTCGTAACGCTCTTTGATACCACGAAGGATTGAAATCGCGCTCAAAGTATCAGGTTCATCAACATGTACTACCTGGAAACGGCGCTCCAATGCCTTGTCTTTTTCAAAAAATTTCTGATATTCACTTAGCGTAGTTGCACCAACGGCTCGTAATTCACCACGGGCAAGAGCAGGTTTTAAAATATTTGCGGCATCCATGGCTCCTTCGCCTTTTCCTGCTCCAACCAATGTGTGAATCTCATCGATAAAAAGAATCACCTCATCGTTTGAATGAATTACTTCGTTAACAACAGCCTTTAACCTTTCTTCAAATTCGCCTTTATATTTTGCACCGGCAATTAATGCTCCCATATCAAGGGAAAAGACCTGTTTTGTTTTTAGGTTTTCCGGTACATCGCCACGTACTATTCTATGGGCCAGTCCTTCTGCAATTGCAGTTTTCCCTGTTCCGGGTTCCCCCAATAGAATGGGATTATTTTTTGTTCTGCGCGAAAGAATCTGTAAAATACGACGTATTTCATCATCGCGACCAATTACCGGATCCAACTTCCCGGAGCGGGCCCTTTCGTTCAGATTAAGTGCAAAACGGTTTAAAGAATTAAACTTGTCTTCTGCAGTTTGACTATCGACTTTAGAACCTTTTCGTAACTCTACAACAGCAGTTTTTAATTCCTTTTTAGTTATTCCGTTATCAGCCATCAACCTGCTTACCTCATCTTTTGCATCGAACATTGAAATCAGAATATGCTCAACTGAAACAAACTGATCATTCATCTCCTGAGCAAGTCCAACTGATTTTTGCAATACCCGATTCGCTGAATTAGACAGATATTGTTCTCCGCCGGTAACTCTGGGATAAGATTCTATTATTTTATCGATTGCCTGCTGAAAAACAGAAACATTAACATCCAGTTTTTTTAGTAAAAATTCAACAACATTTTCGGCCGAATGAAACAGGCCTTTAAAAATATGACCGGTTTCCACCGCCTGCTGTTTATTTCCCTGTGCAATTTGAAAAGCAAATTGTATCGCTTCCTGTCCTTTTATTGTAAAATTGTTTAGATTCATCTTTACTCCTAAATTTAAAAATTAACAAATTCGATGTATCAAATTACAATCCACAACTAACTGAAAGACAGAATGTCATAAAACTTTCAAATGAGTATGAAAGCTTGTCTGAATTTTGAAAATTTAAAATGAATACCTGACAGTTATTATAAAAAAACAAGGATGCCACCACCCTTGTTTTCTAACCTAACTAAATCTATTTCTATGAAAAAAACTCTGTATTAAAACCTCATTAACAAAAGTAGGTCAGAAAACAGTTAACTCGTATAAATCAAAGTTAAAGAATGTTAATACTTAATCACCAATAACACAAAGAGTTAAAACTTCATTTTTTGCGCTTACAAATTCCATATATTTGTGCTTTGCCCAAAAACTTAACAGAAATTACACGGTAGTTTAATTTGATGTTAACAATAAATTTGAAGTATTATACCCGTAAAACTCATAAAATCATTATAGAGAGCATTTTAATGTATAATAATAAAAGCTTCCCGGGTTTTAATTACAAAAAAAATAAGTTACTTTTGCAACCCTGAAAAATCGAAATAATATTCTATTCTTAATAAATTAAAAATTAAAGTTTTATGACAAAGCGTGTATATACGTTTGGTAACGGTCAGGCCGAAGGAAAGGCTGATATGAAAAACCTTTTAGGAGGTAAGGGTGCCAACCTTGCAGAAATGAACCTGATTGGTGTGCCGGTTCCGGCTGGATTTACCATTACAACAGAAGTTTGTACGGAGTACAATAAACTCGGTAAAGATGCTGTAGTTGATTTACTTAAAGAGGAAGTGGAAAAAGCAATTGCTGCAACAGAAAAAGCAATGAACGCTAAATTTGGTTCAAAAGGAGAAGCTTTTCCTTTGATGCTTTCAGTTCGTTCAGGTGCCCGTGTATCTATGCCGGGTATGATGAATACAGTGCTTAACCTTGGAATGAATGATGACGCAGCTAAACTTTTAGCTGAAAAATCAGGTAACGAACAATTTGCTTACGATTCATACCGTCGTTTTATTCAAATGTATGGCGACGTTGTAATGGGTGTTGAAGCCGAAGAAGGTGAGCACGATCCGTTCGAAGAAGTACTTGACAGAGTAAAAGACGAAAAAGGTTATAAAACAGATGCTGAAATTTCTCCTGAAGATTTAAAAGCTATTGTTGAAGAATTTAAAGCTATTGTAAAAGAAAGAGCAGGAATGGATTTCCCGACAAATCCATGGGATCAGCTTTGGGGCGCAGTAATGGCCGTATTCAATTCATGGAATACTCCACGTGCTATTCTTTACCGTCAGAAAGAACAAATTCCTGAGGAGTGGGGAACTGCAGTAAACGTTCAGGCAATGGTTTACGGTAACATGGGCGATACATCGGGAACAGGTGTATGTTTCTCTCGTGACGCTGCAACAGGAGAAGATATTTTTAACGGTGAGTACTTAATTAATGCGCAAGGTGAAGACGTTGTAGCAGGTGTTCGTACTCCGCAGGAAATTACATTGGAAGGTTCACGTCGTTGGGCACAACGTAACGGTACATCAGAAGAGAAACGTAAGGAAACTTTCCCTTCACTGGAAGAAGCAATGCCGGATGTTTATGCTGAATTAAATGACATACAACAAAAACTGGAAGACCACTATAAAGACATGCAGGATATGGAGTTTACTATTCAGGATAGTAAACTTTGGATGTTGCAAACCCGTAACGGAAAACGTACCGGTGCTGCCATGGTAAAAATGGCTGTTGACATGCTTGAGGAAGGTATGATTGACGAAAAAACAGCATTGATGCGTCAGGAGCCAAACAAACTGGACGAATTGTTACACCCTGTATTCGATAAAGATGCAATTGCAAAAGCTACGGTATTGAGTAAAGGATTACCTGCTTCTCCGGGAGCTGCAACAGGTATTTGTGCTTTTACAGCCGACAGAGCTGAACAACTGGCTGCAGAAGGAAATAAAGTTATTCTTGTGCGTCGCGAGACTTCTCCAGAAGACCTTGCAGGTATGTATGCTGCAGAAGGTATCTTAACCGAACGTGGTGGTATGACATCTCACGCTGCAGTTGTTGCCCGTGGTATGGGAAAATGTTGTGTTTCTTCAGCTGCCGGAATCAGCGTTACCATGACTTCCATGAAAATTGGAGATAAGGTTTACAAAGAAGGTGATTTTATTTCGTTAAACGGAACAACCGGTGAAGTATACGACGGTCAGGTTGCTACTATCACTCCTTCATTGGATGGTGATTTTGGTAAAGTAATGGATTGGGCAGAAAACAATACAAGAATGTATGTTCGTACCAATGCTGATACTCCTGCCGATGCTAAAATTGCCCGCGAATTTGGCGCAAAAGGTATTGGTCTTTGCCGTACGGAACATATGTTCTTCGAAGGTGACCGCATCTGGAAAATGCGTGAAATGATTTTGGCTGAAGATACTGAGGGTCGTAAAGCGGCGTTGGCAAAATTATTGCCTATCCAGCGTGAAGACTTCTACGGAATTTTAAAAGCAATGGACGGATTTGGTGTAACTATTCGTTTATTGGATCCACCATTACATGAGTTTACTCCTAACGATTTGGAATCTCAAAAAGAGATGGCTGAAAAATTAGGTGTTCCTGTTGAAGTGGTTACCGAAAAAGTAGAAGGATTACACGAATTCAACCCAATGTTAGGACACCGTGGTTGTCGTTTGGGAAATACTTATCCTGAAATTACAGAAACTCAGGCTCGTGCTATTATTGAAGCAGCCTGCGATTTGAAAAAAGAAGGATTTGATCCAAAACCAGAAATTATGGTTCCACTTATTGGTACTGTAAAAGAGTTGAAATTACAGGAAGAAATTATTCGTTCTGTAGCTACAAAGGTAATGGCAGAAAAAGGAGTAGAAGTAGATTATATGGTTGGAACTATGATTGAGATTCCTCGTGCTGCATTAACTGCCAACGAAGTGGCTGAAGTAGCTGAATTCTTCTCATTCGGAACCAACGACTTAACTCAGATGACCTTTGGTTATTCACGTGACGATGCTGCTAAATTCTTACCGGTTTATCTTGAAAAAGGAATCCTTAAACAAGATCCATTCCAGGCACTTGACCAAACAGGTGTTGGACAATTGGTTGAAATTGCTGCAGAAAGAGGTAAATCAGCCCGCCCTGATATTAAATTAGGTATTTGTGGTGAGCACGGTGGTGAACCATCATCAGTTGAGTTCTGTCACAGAACTGGTTTGGATTACGTTAGTTGTTCTCCATTCCGTGTACCTATTGCACGTGTAGCTGCTGCACAGGCAAACATTCGATAGTAGAATAATATCCGATATATAATTAACCGCCTTTGGAGTAATCTGAAGGCGGTTTTTTATTTTCTAATCAAAGTTGTCAAAAGCTAAAATCAGTATTCATGATTTTTCATAAAATTAAACCTTTTGGCTCACCCTCTTCTCCCTCTCAACGAGTAGCTAAGCTTTATACGCAAATATGAAATTGAAAAAGCAAGAGAATAAAAAATAAATAATAAGAAATAACGAATGAGAAAGTGTTGAAAACGGTAAAAATCGAGCCAGTATTTCCTGATTTCTGATTCCCTGCCTGTGTCAGGCAGGTTTATTTTGTGTTTCTTATTTAAATTATTCATGTTTTTAAAATTCTAATAAAAAAGCCCACCCCGAAATATTCTTTTTGCCACTAAATCACTAAAACACAAAAATTTCATTAAAATGTACAGTATTAATAATCATGGTTTTGTGGATTTTGGCGATTTGGTGTTTTTGTGGCATTTTCTTATTTATTACTTTTCAGAGTGGGTTCAATAAAAATAAATGTGTAAAAAGGGTAGCTACGCATAGAGAGGGACGACCCCGAGTACTCGCGGGTCAGGGTGAGTAATAAAAAATTCACACATTTCACATCTTGCTTAAATCATAAACAATCTACCAATTACATCTGTTTTTCGAATTTAACTTCAAACAGATTCATCTTTTAGTATTTCAAAAGTAGTCTTATTCCTGGGCTCACCTTGAAAATCCGGTGGATCTTGTCTTGGGGTAATTTTTTTCGATTTAAAAAACTTATTCAATCTCAAACTTCAAGAGTATTTCTGGTTCATTCTTCGCCGGACGAATCTTGATTCTTCACGATTCCCCAGCGCTACAAGATTTCGCACTGCTCCATCTTTCACACTGAGCTGTTGCTTTTCGCTCATTCTGGGCTAAGAATATAACATACCCTCGTAGGGGCGAATGACAATAATCCAGCTCAACTAAGGGCTTCGTGATTCCGACTTCCGACTCCTATACGTAAATTACGTATATCAAAATGCGTAAATTACGCTTTTACGTCTACTTTAAGTTTTCGAAATTTGTAAGACAATTACTGAAAAGCATGAAAACTTAAAATATAATAATTATAAAGACGTTCTTCACCACACAATGAATCATGACGGTTTCCTGGTTTCCAACCACATTCTTAACCCAAAATCACATCTCCCTCAGGAAACAAAGATATACGGTTATGATGAACTCAATTGCAGGGAATTCCTTTCAGGAGTTCCTTTCTTTTTTTATGAATGTGGTATTTTAAATATCCGGAAATTCATGCAATTCCCCATTTCAACAATAGTTTGCTTTGGGCTATTTTTCATATAAGAATGGCAATTATACGTCCGGGGTAGCCCGGATTTACTAAACAAACAACTTCGCCGGACGATGTTGATTTTGTTTTTTTACCCGGCACTTTATACCAGGCTACAAACATTTAACACCTCTGGTGTAATAAAATCCCTGATGGATTTAATAAGTGTAGCCCCGGGGTAATTCAGGTAAAAGAATAAAAAGCGCAATAAGACAGTTTTTGGTACTGTTATTGCATGCTTGCCTGCAGGCAGGCGACGTATTTTGTTGCAAAAAACAATTATTGAAATGAACTACCTCGAAACAAAGCTGTCGAGGTATCATAGTCGGAATTATTTTATCAACGATGCAAGCATCGGAGTATTAACTCATTTATCCCGATACACTGCGCTATCGGGATTCGTTCAACTTACAAAGTTCAAATCACTTCGTTTTTGAAATTTGAGTTTCACGAATAAATGAAACCCTCCACCCGTCTTTCGACGAGTACCCCCTTTTTGAAAAGGAGGACTTGTTCAAATGAATTTTAATTTTGGTAGAGGCACGCCCCCATTTTGAAGAGCCTGTCCCGACAATTGAGTCGAAAGGGGAATCCAAGGGGAATTAAAATCTTTAAACCGAAACCCAATTGTATTTTATCGCCGAAACTACCAGTCCTGCAATATTTTTTGCTCCCGATTTATCCAGTAGTTTTTGTTTGTAGCCTTCGGCAGTGCGAATGGAAATATCCATTTTTTTTGCAATTTCAGCATTTGAGAATTCCTTGCAGATTAATTCCAGCGCTACTAATTCGCGGTCGGTAAAATCGGGTTTAAATACATTCTCCTGCTTGTCCTTTTTGTGAAGGCTTCTCATCACCATTGCCGAAATATCTTCGGTAAAATAGAATCCGTTTATTATTACCTTTTGAATAGCCGTTTCCATTTCATCAGGGTCGGTATTTTTGAGCAGATAACCATTTACTCCCTGACCAATTAAATGTAAAATAAATTGCTCATCGTCTTCCATGGTTAGAATCACCACTTTAATATCGGGATACAATTCCCTGATTTGCTGATGTGCTTCTACCCCATCCATTACTGGCATACGCAAATCAAGTAAAATTAAATCGGGCAGTTTTTCCATTCCCTTTAGTAAGGTCAATAATTCCTTGCCGTTTTCAGCTTCGTTTATTTGATCCACAAAAACAAAATCTTCTAAAAGGGCAATTATTCCTTTTCTAAAAAGTTTATGATCATCGGCTATTATGATGTTTATTTTATTCATTTTATTTCACAACAATCGATAACTATTGAAAAGATTCCTCGCTCCGCATCGGAATGACAGGCTTTTGTGTGTTTTTGTTTCCTGTGAGGGAGGGTTTGCCCCGGGGCCTCGGGGCCAAACCCTCCCTCACAGGAAACTCTTTCAATACTAACACTTTGTCATTCTGAACGAAATGAAATGAAGTGAAAGAATCTTTACCAATATTAACTTATTATGCATTTATTGCTATTAATTTTAGTATCTATTTCTACTTTATATTTTTTAAACACATCAAGCGTTCAAGCAAATCACCGCCCTAGTTCCTTTGCCCACAGTTGATTTTAATTTAAATCGTGCATCAACAATTTGAGTTCTGCTTTCGAGGTTTCGCAACCCAAGTCCGGTAACAATTTTTTCTTCCAGTTCAAAACCTTTGCCATTATCCGATACCACAACTGCAAGATTAGCATTTCCTGAAAACCTTAGATGAATTGAAATGGTTTCGGCTTCAGAATATTTTATGGCATTATTCAATAATTCCTGAACAATACGAAAAATAGCCAGTTCCTTTTTGTTATCAAAGCGGAAATGCTCGCCTGTTTTTTTACAAACAATTTGTATTTGTCCTGCTTTATTTACCCAGTTGGCCAGTTCCTCGATAGCAAAATACAAACCCAGTTTTTCGAGCGATGGCGGTAAAAGTGCCCGCGAAATTCTTCGAACCTGGGTAATAACTTCGTCTAAATACGATTTGGTTTCGTTGGCTAAAGTTTTGGCTTTTGTTTCTTCCGATTTTTTCTCAATCCGCCCTACATTTAGTTTTACTACCGATAACATGGCCCCAACCTCGTCGTGCAAATCCTGTGCAATACGTTTAC
>Ga0207830_100320_pt1 | contig 11407 bp, 10 predicted proteins | sample TtanPargueraPR_6_FD_187740 | JGI IMG/M metagenome (GOLD analysis project Ga0207830, IMG submission 187740) | Aerobic enrichment media microbial communities from Bioluminiscent Bay, La Parguera, Puerto Rico - Tt and E2 (3) (SPAdes) | ecosystem: Environmental > Aquatic > Marine > Unclassified ... | reverse complement strand
TTTAACAGATTCAACAGTTACACGTTTTATAGGGGTGCCATTTGGACATACTTTAATTGCCATTAAATCAACAATAAAAGGATTGAACAAACTCTTATTAAACGAATCGGCTATTGAAAAAGATTTAGAGGATAACTGGGCCGTTGTAGCAGAAGCAATTCAAACCATTTTACGTCGTGAATTTTTCCCAAATCCATACGAGGCATTAAAAGATTTAACGCGTAAAAATGAGGTAATCGACCAAAAGGCAATCCACAATTTTATTGATGGTTTAAACGTTACTGAAAAAGTAAAAGCTGAATTAAAACAAATTACACCACAAAATTATACCGGGATATTTTAATAACTTTCGGGTTTAACAGTAAATTGTTCTGCTGAATAACCAATATCAATGAAGGATTTTTTCAAGATTTTAAAAAGGTTTATCCCGCCATACAAAAGCAGGTTAATCTTAAACTTTCTGTTCAATTTGCTTTCTGCAATTTTTACGGTATTTTCTATGGCTTTAATGGCCCCGATTCTTGAAATCCTTTTTGGTATGTCGGAAGATGTAAATACCCTGTTACCCTGGGCTGCAAATCTGGATATAATTAAACACAACCTCTATTATTATGTCACAATTTTTAAACAGGCCAACGGACCCGGCTTAACACTTCTGTTTGTGGGTCTTTTTGTAATTACTGCAACAATGTTAAAAGTAGGATTTGCATACCTTGGTGCTTTCGAGGCAGTTTTTATCAGGAATGGTGTGGTTCGCGATATGCGTGAACAGATATATGCCAAAATTATTAAACTGGCACTTCCGTTTTTTTCAGAAGAACGAAAAGGGGACATAATTGCAAGGATAACAGGTGATGTAACAGAAGTAGAAAACTCTGTCATGTCATCACTCGACATGTTTTTGAAAAATCCTGTAATTATAATTGTTCTGCTTACTTCAATGCTGATAATGAGCCCAAGCCTTACGCTGTTTATTTTTATTGTTTTGCCTGTAGCCGGATTTATAATAGGCAGGGTTGGCAAGTCGCTTAAAAAAGTGTCACGTGAGGGACAGGATAAAATGGGATTAATTCTCACAGTTGTAGAAGAAACTCTGGGAGGATTAAGAATTATCAAAGCATTTAATGCCGAAAAAAAGATGGAAAACCGGTTTAATTCTGAAATCAGTGATTACCGAAGAATCAGTAACCGTTTAATGAGAAGACGTGAACTTGCACACCCCTTAAGCGAACTTTTAGGTACAATTGTAATTATAATAGTGGTTTGGTACGGAGGTACTTTGATACTAAACAAAAATAGTGAGCTTACAGGTGCGGAATTTATTATTTACCTTGGAATATTTTATCAAATTATTAATCCTGCAAAGGCATTCACAACAGCCTTATACAGTATTCAAAAAGGCCTGGCCTCAATGGATAGAATTGATAAAATCCTTTTAGCAGATATTACAATTCGGGAAAGCTCAAATCCAAAACCGATTTCAAATTTAAAGAACTCCATAGAATACAAAAATATTTCTTTTGCTTATGATGAAAAAACTGTTCTTCGTAACGTATCTCTTAAAATAGAAAAAGGTAAAACAGTTGCCCTGGTAGGCCAATCAGGAAGTGGTAAAACTACATTTGTTGATCTGCTTCCCCGGTTTTATGATGTTAAAGAAGGTGAAATTCTAATTGATGGAACGGATATCAGAGATCTTAAACTTCATGATCTACGTGATTTAATGGGAAATGTTAACCAGGAAGCCATTTTATTTAACGATACCATTTTTAATAATATAGCATTTGGTGTTGAAAACCCTACAAAAGATGATGTGATAAATGCTGCTAAAGTAGCAAATGCACATAATTTTATTGCTGAAACAGAAAATGGATACGATACAATTATTGGAGATCGTGGGAATAAATTGTCAGGTGGACAAAGGCAAAGATTAAGCATTGCCAGGGCAATTCTGAAAAATCCACCAATTTTAATTCTCGACGAAGCAACTTCGGCTCTTGATACTGAATCGGAAAGATTGGTTCAGGATGCGCTTGAAAATTTAATGAAAAACCGAACTTCACTTGTTATTGCACACAGATTATCGACAGTGAGAAATGCCGATTTAATTTGTGTATTTCACGAAGGAGAGATTGTGGAACGGGGCACTCACGATGAACTAATGAAACTTAGCGGCCGTTATAAGAAGTTGCATAAGATGCAGATGTTCTAGGGTAAAGCTTGAAGTCGGAAGAACGAAGTCCGAAGTTTTATCTAAATTCCTGATGCTAAAATATCAACCAGATGAATCGTTTTTATTGGAAGTTTTTGTTTTTTGATGTATGCTTCTATATTCATCAAACAGGAAGCTTCAGTTGAAACAATATATTCCGCACCTGTTTTTAGGGCATTTTCAACTTTCTGTTCTGTCATAGCAGTAGATATTGAATGAAATTTAGCCGCAAAAGTTCCGCCAAAACCACAACAGGTAGTTTTATTTTCCATTTCAACAATTTCAATTCCCTCAACATTTTCCAATAGTTTTCTGGGTTCTGTTTCAATCCCATACTCACGTAAACCCGCGCAAGAATCGTGAAATGTAACTTTATGTTTAAAAACTGAATTAAATTTTGTCTTCTGAAGACTGTTAACCAGATAATCTGATAATTCATAGATTTTTGGAATTAATTCATCTACTTGTTTTAGTCTGTCTGAGTCTCCCTCAAAAACATTTTGATAATAATTCTTAATAAATCCTGTGCAGGAAGCTGAAGGTGAAACAATAATTCCTGAATTCATAAAATCATTTATAAATTTAACTGCGAGTGTTTTAGTTTCATTCCAGTATCCACTATTAAATGAGGGTTGCCCGCAACAGGTTTGTTCAGGATTATAATTTACTTCACATCCCGATTTTTTTAAAATCTTAATAAGATTAAATGCAGTTTCGGGATAAAACTGATCGATAAAACAAGGAATAAAAACATCAACCTTCATTGGGTAGAAAATTTGTGTTGAAAATAGGAAATCAAATGGTGATAAAAAAGAAAAAGCTGTATTTCTACAGCTTTTTGCACGGGAGGAGAGACTCGAACTCCCGACACCTGGTTTTGGAGACCAGTGCTCTGCCAACTGAGCTACACCCGTGTTTCATTTTTGCGACTGCAAATATAATAAACCATTCTTATTTACCTAACAAAAAAAGCTTGTTGCAGCCATATTATTGTTTTTTTAGTGGCTTTAGAATAAAAGTTATTAACAATAATATTAATTAAAAAATCCATAAGAAAATCTTATGGATTTTTTGCGGAGAGAGAGGGATTCGAACCCCCGGTACCTCGCGGTACAACGGTTTTCAAGACCGCCGCATTCGACCACTCTGCCATCTCTCCGAGGGCGACAAAAGTAGAATAAATTTTCTAATCACAAAACCTTTTATTACGAAAAAATAAATGTTTGCTTAAAAAAAATAGCATTAAAGATTGTTTTTTTAAAACTTATTTCTGAATTTAGTGTTCCTCTAAACAAAGTTCTCTGAAACAACTGATTTTACTAGCACTTTGAGAGTATTTCAATTATTTCAGAATTTTAAATAAATTTTAATTATTATAAATAAGTTTTATTAAACACTTATCTATCAACATTTTAACCATTTAATAAAAATTTTGCCGTATGAACAAAGCACAATTAATTGACGCAATGGCCGAAAAAGCTGGCCTAACTAAAGTAGATGCTAAAAAAGCCCTTGATGCATTTGTATCAGCCACTACCGACGCATTAAAAGGTGGTGACAGAGTTGCTCTTATTGGATTTGGTTCTTTCTCAGTATCAGAACGCAGTGCAAGAACCGGAAGAAATCCACAAACTGGTAAAGAAATACAAATTGCTGCCAAAAAAGTGGTTAAATTCAAAGCAGGTGCTGAATTAGCCGATCAAGTTTAACAGCACAATATGAAGAAATTAAAAGGGAAACAAATTGTTTCCCTTTTTTTTTGCTTTTTTGTTAATGTCGTTTATGCACAAATAAGTATATTATAACTTCGCATCTCACTCACATATTCATTTTCTTAATTATAGTTTGTTAAGATTAAAATAATTGGCATATGAACCAGGATAAAACCAAGTTGCTTGAATACTTGTCTACTTTTATTACCCCCGATCGACTATCGTTATACAACAAGGTAATTGAAAATCGCACCAATTACATTACCGTGGTTTTAGAGGATATCTATCAGCCTCAAAATGCAAGCGCTGTTTTACGTTCTTGTGATTGTTTTGGAATTCAAAATGTAAATGTTATTGAAAACCGCAATGAATTTACAGTAAACACGGAAGTTTCACTGGGTTCATCAAAATGGATTAACATAAATAAGTTTAACAAAAATGAAAATAACAGTTTACACTGTTTGCAAACGCTAAAAAAACAAGGATACAGAATCGTAGCCACATCGCCTCACACCAATGATGTGGAATTACCCGACTTTGATATTTCAAAAGGAAAAATGGCTCTTGTTTTTGGCTCCGAACTTCCGGGTATTTCTGAAATAGTTAAAAAGGAGGCCGATGAATTTTTAAAAATCCCGATGTACGGTTTTACAGAAAGTTTTAATATTTCTGTTTCAGCTGCTATTATTCTTCATCATTTATCAGAAAAGTTGCGTAAATCAGAATCTATAAACTGGAAACTAAGTAAAAGTGAAAAAGATGAAATAATACTTCAATGGATTAAAAACACAATAAAAAAAAGCGATTTAATAGAAAAAAGATTTTGGAAAGAAAGAGGTTAAACGAATTAAATTGACTAAAAAAGTCTTTCTATTTCGTAAGAATAAATTAATTCCACACCAAGTTTTTTCCAGTTCTCAAATGGCAGGGGTATATTTGGCAGTTCTTTTACAGCATCTTCAACAACAACAACTTTTGGTACTCTTTTTACCAGCCCTAATACAGCATCATTTACACAAACATTTGTAGTCACACCATAAACTATCACAATTTTTGGAGAAAGTATATCAACGATATTGCCGGTATAAGGATTTCCCTTAAAAACATCAAAGGCATCTTTTCGCAGTATGAAGTTTCTAAACCTGTTGCCTCTGATTAATTTTCTATCAAGCTGAATATCCCTGTCCCAATCAATAATAAGTGGATTTTCAGGATTTGTTTCATTCACAAATTGTGCTCCTAAAGTATCCGCCATACAATGTTCCGGAAAAGATTTAATAAAATCGGGACTTCCAGATAACTCGGAAGAATTCGAATGATGCCAGTCCGCTGTATTTATTACTTTAATAGATTCATGTTCCGCAAAATCAGTAATTTCTTTCCAGGTCGAAAGTAACATTTCGGCATCGGTAACATAAAGCTTTCCTTTAGGAGACACAAAATCAAACTGAGTGTCCACATTCCAGAATATAGATTTAGTAGCTTTCATTTATTAACTTCCAGTTACCGGCTCATTATTAGTTAACTGCAATTTCTCTTACTATTTATAAGCTATAAATTGCATAAATACATGTCTACAAATATAGTCATTTGCATAATCAATGTTAGTAAAAATTAGTGTGAGCATATATGATTTAAAATATCTTTTATAAAAAATTATCAACTTTAACCGAATTAAATTTTTATGACCAATTATTAAATCTTATTAAACACTCAAAATCAGCTTAAAAGGATCTGAAATCAATAATTCAAAGAAAGAATCAGGATAAATCTTAATGTTAAAACAAAAAAAAGCCGCTCACTTTTCTGAACGGCTTCCTTATTTCATAATATTAATTCTTCCAGATTTTCATCAAAGAAATGGTATTCCAGAAAAGTATATGAATTATTTGATTCGACTTTGATGGACTTAAAGTATTTAAACATCCACCTGTTTCTTATACTTTTGAGTCCTTTGGTTAAATACGCTGCAACGTAGGGATGTACTTTTAACAAAAGCTTTCTTTTGTGTAAATCGTTAAAGGCGTATTTAATTTTACTACTCAGTTCGTCAGTAAAAAGAATTGATGGTACAATTTTGCCTGTACCATGACAGGTTGGGCAATTCTCAGCTGTTTCAATTGTTTCCTGAGGTCTGACCCTTTGACGGGTTATCTGCATCAGGCAGAATTTACTTAGAGGTAAAATATTATGTTTTGTTCTATCCAATGCCATTACCTCTTTCATGTGTTCGTACACTTTCTGGCGATTGGATGCCACATGCATATCGATAAAATCAATTACAATGATTCCACCCATATCTCTCAACCTTAATTGTCTTGCAATTTCAACGCAGGCGGCCAGGTTCACATCCAGTGCATTTGATTCCTGATCCATTCCCGGCTTTACCCGGTTTCCGCTGTTAACATCAATGACATGAAATGCCTCGGTATGTTCAACAATTAAATAAGCACCATCTTTAAAAGAAACGGTTTTGCCAAATGCGGCTTTAATTTGCTTCTCAACTCCGTAATGTTCGAAAATAGGAGCCCGGCCTTTGTAGTATTTGACAATTTTCTTTTTACCGGTTTGGATGCTACTTATATAATCGCTGATTTCATTACAAGCCGAACGGTCATTTACAATTATACTGTTAAATTCCGGATGATAGATATCCCGCAGTAATGCTGTAGTTCTGTCAATTTCACCTATGATTAATGATGGGATTTTTGCCCTGCTCAATTTGCTAAAAGTAGTTTCCCATTTGGTAACAAGCCCACTTAATTCCTGATCTAATTCAGCCACTTTTTTGCCTTCGGCCACCGTACGTACAATTACTCCGTACTTTCGGGGTTTAATACTCTGAACCAGTTTTTTTAAGCGGTTTTTCTCTTCGTTTGTTTTTATCTTTTGCGATACAGAAACTTTGTCGCTAAATGGAATTAATACCAGATTTCTTCCCGCAATTGAAATTTCAGAAGTTAATCTTGGTCCTTTGGTAGAAATTGGTTCTTTAGAAACCTGAACCAGAATTTTCTGACCTTCTTTTAATAATTCATTGATTTTTCCTTCTTTGTTTATGTCAGGCTCCGATTGGATTCGGCCTAACGATGAAATTTTATTCTTTTTGGAAGAACTGATTCGAAGAAATTTATTCAATGTAGCAAATTGAGGACCTAAATCGAGGTAATGCAGAAAAGCATCTTTTTCATAACCAACGTCAATAAATGCTGCATTTAAACTCGGCATAATCTTTTTTACCTTTCCGAGGTAAATATCTCCTACAGCAAAACGAGCACCACTTATTTCTCTGGTTAATTCTACAAGTTTTCTATCCTCTTGTAATGCAATAACAATTTCGGATGGAGTTACATCAATTATTAAATCGCTACTCACAACCTTTTATTTAAACTGTATATATTAATAATACTAATCTTTATAACCGATTAAACCTAAGACATGGTTGTCTTAGGTTTAATCAAAATACTCAGTAAGAATTACTTAATAATTCTTATTTCTTCTTTTTATGTCTATTCTTACGCAATCTTTTTTTGCGCTTGTGCGTAGCCATCTTATGTCTTTTTCTTTTCTTTCCGCTTGGCATAGCTAATTATTTTACGTTGTTTTTAACTTCCGAAATAAAAGTTTTCGCTGGTTTAAACGAAGGAATATTATGAGCCGGGATAATGATAGTAGTATTTTTAGAAATATTTCTAGCTGTTTTTTCAGCTCTTTTCTTAACTACAAAACTTCCAAAACCTCTTAAATAAACATTTTTACCATCAACCAATGAATCTTTTACAGTCTCCATGAATGCTTCTACAGCTTTTTGAACTGTTACTTTCTCGATCCCGGTATTTTTTGCAACTTCATTTACAATATCTGCCTTTGTCATTTCTTAAAATATTTAATTTTCAATGTATTAAACGTATAATTTGAGTGTGCAAAAATAAAAATTATTTAAAAACAGAAAAGCTTTTCAAATAAATTATTTTTGTTTTTGTGTAGAATTTAAATTGTTAAAGATAAATGAGCGGCTTTGCACATGAGATTTACACGTGGTTTTTGGATAATAAACGCGACCTTCCCTGGCGTAAAACTTCAGATCCATATAAGATCTGGATATCAGAAATTATTCTTCAGCAAACAAGGGTAGCACAGGGTATAAATTATTATGAAAGATTTATTGAGAATTTCCCAACAGTTTTCGATTTGGCCAATGCTACTGAAGATCATGTTTTAAAACTGTGGCAAGGCCTTGGTTATTACAGCCGTGCACGAAACCTGCATTACTCGGCTAAATACTTAGTCGAAAAATATAAGGGTATTTTCCCAGAAGATTATAAATCGATTTTGGAATTGAAAGGAATTGGAAAATATACGGCTGCAGCCATTGCTTCAATAGCATTCAACATACCTTCTGCTGCAGTAGATGGCAATGTACAGCGCGTTATATCCCGATACTTTGGGATAAAAAGTCCTGTCGACTCAAATAAAGGAATTAAGGAAATACAACAAATTGCTGATTCATTAATCGATTCGCAAAATCCTGGAACTCATAACCAGGCTTTTATGGAATTTGGAGCTTTAATATGTACCCCAAAATCACCAAATTGTAAATTGTGTCCTGTTGTGCAAAGTTGTTATGCCTTTCATAATAAACAGATTGAAGAATTACCGGTAAAAACAAAAAAAACAACACAAAGCAATCGTTTTTTCTACTTTTATTTATTGGAAGGTTATGATTATATTATACTGGAGAAAAGAAACAATAATGACATTTGGAAAAATCTTTACCAGTTGCCGATTCTGGAATCTAAAAGAGAATTAACGGATAATGAAATTCTACGACTGGCATCACCAATTAATGAAAAAACTATAAATATAAAATCCGTTTCAAACACAGTAAAACATGTTTTGACACATCAAAAAATATTTGCGAAGTTTATACATTTTGAACAAAAAATTCCTTTTGAAATCGATTCAAAATTTATTCAGGTAAATAAAAAAGATATTTATAAATTTGCTGTACCAAAACTGATGGAACGATACTTTAAAAAAATTAAATTATTATAGATGTATTTTGGCTTACAGAAAATTAAACGGAATTGTTCCTTATTACAGTTAACCTGAAAAATTAAATTATGTCAGTAAACAAAGTTATTTTAGTTGGAAATGTGGGCAAAGATCCCGAAATAAGACACCTGGATTCAGGAGTTGCCGTAGCAAATTTTCCTTTGGCAACATCAGAATCATACACCGCAAAAAACGGAGAAAGAATTACAACTACCGAATGGCACAATATTGTTCTGTGGCGGGGTTTGGCAGAAGTTGCTGAAAAATATGTTTCAAAAGGTCGTCAATTATATATCGAAGGCCGAATCAGAACAAGAAGCTACGACGATAAAGACGGCAATAAACGATATATCACTGAAATTTATGGTGATAACATGCAAATGTTAGGGCCAAAAGGTGATGAGAAACCTGCTAATGGTCAGTTTAATCAGGGGCAGGGTAACTCAAATTCAACTCCTCAAAGTCCCAGTGTAAACGAACCCGAGATTGATGATTCGGGAGGTGATGAGGACCTGCCATTTTAATTCAAAAAATTTGACTTGGAAACAGAAACCTTTCTTTTATCAATACAATCAAGCGTTTGGGATATACAATTCCAACCTGTTTCAACAGGTGCGGTAATTTGTATGGTTTCTTTAGTTTTACTACTTGTTTTTTCTGCTTTGATTAGTGGTGCTGAGGTTGCCTTTTTTTCTTTAACCGCTAAGGAAAAGAAGCAATTGAAAAAAAACAGAAAAACTGATGTACTGGTTCTTAAAATGCTCGAGATTCCGGAGAAGCTCTTATCAACAATTCTTGTAGCCAACAGCTTTTTTAATATTGCATTTATTGTTCTTGCTGTATCCTTATTAAGTCCCTTAATTGGCTTACAAAACAAACCGGCTTTAGAATTCATTTTACAAATTGTAATCATCTTATTCGTAGTAATTCTTTTTGGAGAAATTCTGCCCAAATTATATGCATCCTATCACAAATTAAGGTTGGTTAGGTTAATGTCGTTACCGCTGCAGCTCCTCGGAAAGATATTTTATCCTGTGGGAAAACTGCTTTCAACTTTTACAATTGTTGTAAACCAAAGAATTCAAAGGCATAGCGAAAACTTCTCAATGGATGATATCTCCATGGCTTTAAAAATGAAGTCAGAAGAAGAACATGTTGATGAGAAAGAGATTCTCGAAGGAATTGTAAAATTTGGAAATAAAAATGTAGCTGAAATTATGAAGTCAAGAGTTGATGTTGTTTCTCTTGATATTACCAACAACTTCACAACGGTTTTACAGGTTATCGTCGATTCAGGCTTTTCAAGAATACCGGTTTATATAGATTCGTTTGACAATATTAAAGGTATACTATATATAAAAGATATTCTGCCTCACAGCCACAAAGGAAACACATTTAAATGGCAGTCTTTGGTGCGTCCGCCTTTTTACGTTCCGGAAACAAAAAAAATAAATTCTCTTCTTAAAGAATTTCAGAAAAACAAAGTTCACCTTGCAATTGTAATAGACGAATATGGCGGGACTTCGGGAATTGTAACATTAGAAGATATATTAGAAGAAATTGTTGGAGAAATTGTGGACGAATTTGATGAAGAAGAAAACTTTTTTTCAAAAGTTGCTGAGAATATTTTCCTTTTCGATGGTAAAACATTATTGGGAGATTTTTATAAAATCACAAAAAGTAACGATGACGTTTTTGATGAAGTGAAAGGAGATGCTGATACACTGGCAGGATTAATTCTTGAATTAATGGGCGAAATTCCATCGCAGGATGAAACTGTAGAATACAAACAATTTGTTTTTACCATCGAAGAAGTTGATGACAGGCGAATTATTCAAATAAGGGTGCAGATTAGACCGGAAGCTGAATAATAAGTGGAAAATCCTGATGAAACTTTTTCAAATAATTTACTTGTTAATTCGTTTCAAAAATTATGAATTCATTTTCAAAAATCATATTGTTATTAATTGCAACTATTATAGTGGGTTGCAACGAAAAATATACACCAAAACCCAGGCAGTATTTCAGAATTGATTTCCCCGATAAAAAATACCATTTAATACAACCCGGTTTCCCGTATCGTTTCGAGATTCCTGATTATTCTAAAATCGTGCAGGATAAAAAAAATCCCGACCAGCCATACTGGATAAATGTAACTGTGCCCAAAAATAAAGCGGAAATTCACATTTCATATTACAATTTGTCGCAGTCAGGTAATTCAAACCGTACTTTGCTTAATAAGTTTATGGAGGATACAAGATCACTTGCCTATAAACACACGATTAAAGCCGATGCCATTCACGAACAAGTATGGATGAATCCGGGAGACAAGGTATACGGGTTAATCTATCGAATAGAAGGGAATGCTGCCTCGCCAATTCAGTTCTTTTTAACCGACAGTGTCAACCATTTTTTGCGTGGTGCATTG
>Ga0207830_100276_pt1 | contig 13039 bp, 11 predicted proteins | sample TtanPargueraPR_6_FD_187740 | JGI IMG/M metagenome (GOLD analysis project Ga0207830, IMG submission 187740) | Aerobic enrichment media microbial communities from Bioluminiscent Bay, La Parguera, Puerto Rico - Tt and E2 (3) (SPAdes) | ecosystem: Environmental > Aquatic > Marine > Unclassified ... | reverse complement strand
CTTAATGTGTTTTCCAGGAATGTCGACCATGTAGATGGCCCGTCCAAGGGGGCGGACGTTAACAAAACCTGCAGTTTAGCAATGCCCAATATTGTCCTGCTTCCTTGTAGGACATTGTCCATTGAAACACAAAGCTGGATTACCGTCCCGCAGACCGAAACAGCACATAGTTTCCAATCAAAGCCAACAATGCCCCAAGAAAGGCTGGCAAAGTCCATGAAAAGCCACTGGCAGCATCACAAGATCGTGCGCACCAAGGATGACCGCGACGAAGTCTATGAGGAACCCAAGTGGGAAAGAAGGCCATTCCCTGGCATTACAATCACCATATGAACACCAATCAGGACGCCAACTGGTGTGTCACCCGTCCCTGGTTCGACTACATCATGGGGACCCGCATTAAAGCGAACTCGGACCTCGCGGAATGCAACCCTCTCGGAGTGAAGTTACGCACCTTTGTCTAACAACCGTTGAACCGTCTATTTCATCGTCTTTTTTGGTAGTGCAATCATAAATTGTCCGAACCTAAACAAAAGCGAACATTCACGGCCGCTCATGTCCACACGTTTCTCTCTCCCTGAAACACTCCGCGCAGCCTGCTCTGCCATCGCCGGCCACCTGACGGCGATCGACATCTCTGTTGCCTTCGATGTGTCGGTCGGGCCAGCCATCGTGATCATGACCCTGGGCATAGCTTTGCTCTGGTATTTGGTGCTCTGCGGCTTTGGAGCACGTCCTTCAGCTTGGATCCCTTCCTATTAGCCGCAGATTGTCTGCTGGTAGTAGGCGCGGCTGATAGGGTGCGACACTGTGCCACATACTTTTCTGGCAAACCCTCTCTCATACTTCTCTGAACGAAATAATAATCGTAATAACACGGAGAATGTTATGAATAAATGCGTTGGTCTGGGAGTAGTTTCTGGGCTTCTCGCTCTGGCGGGTTGTGGTGGGTCTTCCTCCTCTTCAGACACGAATCAGCAGTCTGCTGAAACCCAGCTAAGCCTTCCCTTCAAGGCCGTTGTCGGCACAGAGCCGGTGAGCTGCGGCACCACCTTTTCCGGCCTTGGCACCTCGGGTACTGACGTCAGCTTCGCTGATTTCCGCTTCTTCATTCATGACCTGGCGCTGGTTACCGATCAGGGCGAGGTGATCCCTGTTTCTCTCGATGCTTCCGCCGAAGGCCAGAATAGCAACGTCGCGCTACTGGACTTCCGCGACAAGGCCGATGTAAATGACAACGGTGATCTGGTGGATGTTTGCACCGCCGGTACTGACGACAATCCCGGTTTTAAAGATGCCGTTCAGGGCACCGTTACGCTGGATCCTGCTGTCACGATCCAGTCTGTGCAATTCACTCTCGGCGTACCGTTCGATCTCAATCACGCAAACCCCACCAGTGCCGAGGAGCCGCTTCGCAGTCCGGGACAGGCCGCTGGTATGACCTGGAACTGGCAGAACGGTTATAAATTCCTGGCGGCTGATGTATTGCCGGTCGGCGCCAGCCGTTGGAATCTTCACATCGGAAGTACCGGCTGCGAAGTAACACCGTCTGAACTCGAACAGGGCGCTGAGCCGGAGACCTGTGCCAATGAAAACCGGCTTCAGGTAACGCTGCCAGTCGGTGGGTTGGATCCCGAGGATCTGGCGATCCAGATCGACTACGCCGCCCTGGTGTCAGGATCAAACCTTGGTCTGGACGAGGGTGGTGCACCAGGTTGCATGTCTTTTCCAGGAGACCCTGAGTGCGATGCCGTCTTCGAGCGCCTTGCCCTGCCGTGGGGTGGCGAGCCAAACACCGGCGGTAACCCCAACGCTATGGTGTTCTCGATTGTCGAGCGCTAATCAGTATGTTTGTTAAGAAGCTTCGCGCGGGGCCTGTCTGGCCCGCGCTTCTGCTGTGCGTGTCGGCGCTCCTGTCCGGTTGCCTGGAGTCCAGTTCCACCACGGTGGATGACCAGGGTGCGCGGGTGTCCTCATTTGACTGGGACTTGCCGGAATCCATCCCCCTGCCGAAGGAGCCGGAAGACAATCCGATGACAGAGGCCAAGTTCCAGCTTGGTAGACATCTGTTTTATGATCGCAGGCTTTCGACCAATGGTACGGTCAGCTGCGCTGGCTGCCATCAGCAAGACAAGGCTTTTAGTGATGGCGTGGCGCGACCGTTTGGTGCCACGGGTGAGCAGCATCCGCGTAACAGCCAGCCGCTCGTGAATGTTGCCTGGGCATCCACGGTGACCTGGGGCAACCCGAGCCTCGGAACCATCGAGCGCCAGATTCTACTGCCGCTCTTTGGCGATGATCCAGTGGAGCATGGCCTGAATGAAGCGAATTCTGAACAGGTGCTACGGAGCCTGCAGGCAGATCCGACCTACGGGCCGCTATTCCAGGCGGCCTTTCCAGAGCAAAACGACCCGCTGTTTGGCGATCTCGCATGGGACAACGTTGTGAAGGCGCTCGCCTCGTTCGTGCGTGGTCTGGTGTCATTTGACTCGAAGTTCGACCGGGGGGAACTCTCCGCGTCCGCACAGCGGGGCGAACGCCTGTTCAACAGCGAGCGTCTGGAGTGCTTCCACTGTCACGCCGGTTATAATTTCTCCGATGCCACCGTGGACCGGCTGACCACGTTCAATCAGTTGATGTTCCACAACACCGGGCTTTACAACGTGGATGGAATGGGCGGCTACCCGGAACCCAATACCGGCCGCCATGAGGTGACAGGTGATCCCGATCACATGGGGCAATTCCGGGCCCCAACGCTGCGCAACATCGCCCTGACGGCGCCCTACAATCACGATGGCTCCGTGGAGACCCTTGAGGGTGTCATCCGTAACTACGCCGCTGGCGGACGGGTGCTGACCACAGGCCCCAACCCCGGTGATGGCCGAATGAATCCGTTTAAGGATGGATTCATCACCTCATTTGCAATCAGCGAGCAGGAAATCGACGACGTCGTTGCTTTCCTTGAGTCGCTCACTGACGAATCCTTCATCACCAATCCCCGCTTCAGCAATCCCTGGAACAGTACCGGTCAGGAAACACCATGATTCGAAAAACATTTATGCTTTTGACTGGGCTTGGCATGGCTATGCCAACGTTTGGCCACTATATACCCGGCGATGGCCCGGTTGAGCTTTCGGCCAGCGTTGTGGCGACCTGGCGATCAGACGACATTGTGGAACAGAACGACTACTGGCGGATACCGGGCGCGCTCATGGGCGGCCATGCCTGGCCCTACGAAAGGGGCGTGGCGGTTGACGAAGCCTTGTTGGGTCTTGGTGCCAGAATCAATGAGCGGACATTCGCCGTGATTGAGGTAGGGACACATGGCGGCGGTGATGGACACGGTGACAGCGCCGAAGTCCAGCACGCCTACCTCGGATTCCAATGCTGCGAGGAGCCGGGGCCCTGGGTGCTGGAGGTGGGGCGGATGAGCTCGGCCTTTTCGCCCTCGTTGGCGACCCACGCCGGCGACCGCCTGACGAGCGAATCGCCGCTCGTGAACGACGTGTTTTTCGGGCGGGATTTTCACGATGAGGGGGTGCGCCTGTGGTGGCATGAAACGGCGGGCTGGTCGGCTGGCGCCGAGTACTGGCGCGGTAAGGCGTTTCCCGCCAACACTGACGGTGACGGTGTCTGGGATGTGTTTGCCAGGCATGCCTGGAGCGCAGGCCCGACCAGCATAACCCTGGGTGGTTGGTACTACCAGGCGGATGCCATCGCGAGGGCCGACCACCGCTATGGCGGAGGACATACCCACACCCCCGTGGCGCCGCCTGGGGCAACGGCCGAGGCATTCCCCGACACACGATTCACCGGCGACGTGGATGTCTATGGCATCCACGCTGGCCTGGAGTACCGGCTTTCGACTGACTGGGTAATGGGGTTGGAAGGGGAATGGATGCACTTTGCGATGGACGGAACGGTGCATGATGCCGTCGGCCGGCAAGCCCGTCTGGATGCCGATCAACAGGGGGGCTGGTTGCAGCCGTCGATTTCGTGGCGCCGGCACACCCTTGGTCTGCGAGGGGAAATGCTGACCACGGACAATCATCTGACCGGTTCCGCGGCCCCCGTTTTGGCCGAGGACTCCGGGTTGGCCAATGCATCGGGCCATGACCCGATGCGATACACCGCGGTTTGGCGTTACCAGTGGCGACCAGATGTCGCCTTTCGGGCAGAAGTCATTCAGGACGAAACCCTGGCAGACGATGAACTGAGGTTCGCCTTTGGTGTGGTCTGGCAGGGCCGCCTATGGCCACAGAGTCGCATTCGGGGCCACCAACACTAAATTAGCTTGGATCAGTCGTCTTCGGTGCAACTATGCAGGCTTGCTTGCTGCCCAGATTCCGGGTGCGCTGGGGCTGGCAGCCAGCAGTCGCTAGCAAACTGGCGCCCCTTCTGAAGGCCGTGATCGCCCAACATGAATGTTCGCTTTGCGACCAGGTTGGCCAACAGAAAACAAATTTCTGAGCCATACTTAAAGGCCCTTACCCTCTATAGAGGGCCACGTCATGACATTTTCTACCAGCAAAGTTCCCTGGAACAAAGGGAAGCTCGTCGGCCAGAAGCTACCGCTCAAACTCGAACAAATATGGGCTATCCGTATTCGGTTAGAGATAGCAAAGAACATCCGCGAGCTGGCGATGTTCAACATGGCAATTGACTGCAAACTCCGATCCTGTGATTTGGTAAAGCTTTTGGTTCGAGATATTTCCAGAAACGGTGAGGTTCTGGACCGGGCGCAAGTCATCCAGCAGAAGACCAGTCAGCCTGTTCAGTTTGAGATAACCAAAAAGACGCGCGAATCGGTCGAAGCATGGATCGAGTTGCGCGGACTTTCGGGTATGGATTATTTGTGGCCGAGCCAGATGCGAAAGTTCGACCATATCACTACTCACCAATACGCCCGTCTTGTCAAAAAGTGGATTACCAGCATCGGACTTGACCCTTCAGTCTACGCAACCCATTCAATGAGACGCAGCAAAGCGACATTGATCTACAAGAAGACCAAAAATCTTCGAGCCGTTCAGTTGCTGTTGGGGCACACAAATATGTCGAGCACCGTGCGGTACCTTGGTGTGGAGGTTGAGGATGCTCTGGAGATAGCCGAGAGTATTGAGATCTAAATGCGTAACTTGGCTCCTTGGTCGCTGGATGTTGCAGACGCTGGCAGATCCGGTTGATGATCACCTTCGGGTTTCGATCAGGCTCCTTTAGTCGTAAACAAAAACGAACGTTGGACTGGCTGTCGAGACACTGTCCGTTGAATCAAAACGACGCCCAGTGTTGACCCGTCTATAACTTCATAGTTTACCTTCTATCTTTCGCAGCAAAGTTGGGGGTGCCATGTATCGAATCTCAGAGCTGGCTGCACAGCTCGGTCTATCAAGATCAACTTTGTTGTATTACGAGAAAAAAGGACTAATCACGAGCAAGCGCATGTCGAACGGATATCGATTCTATGGAGAGCAGGATTTACAACGGCTTCGACTGTTGCAACAGCTACAAGCCGGAGGGCTGAGCCTCCAGGAGTGCAAGGAATGCCTCAGTGGCAAACTCGATAGAAACATACTGCAACGCCGAGTGTTGCAGTTGGATGCTGAGATCGAAGCAAAGCAGAAAGCCAGTTGCTTGCTTTCTGCACTGCTCGGTAAAGGCTCATTGCGTTCCTGGCACCAGGTAACTGATCGGGTCGCACCCGACGCCTATTTGGATTGGATTAAACAGCAAGGCTTCAGTGAGCGGCAGGCCTTGCATTTGAAATGGTTATCTAAAGATATGAATCAACATGACCAATACATGGCCGACTTTATGGCCGTTTTCCTGGGCCTTGACCGGTGGGGGCCAGGTTCTGAAGAAGATACTGTCAAAGCTCTGTCGCGAGTGCCTATGGTGCCGACCCAAGTGGTTGATATTGGGTGTGGCAAGGGCCTTGCTACCCTCATACTTGCCGAAAATACTCAGGCTCAGGTCGTGGCCGTAGACAATGAAGCAAGCGCACTAGAGGCGTTAAACCAACGGCTTGTTGAGCAAGGCCTTCAAGACCGAGTCAGCACCGAATGCGCAAGTATGACGGATTTGCCATTCCAGACCGGTAGCTTTGATCTCATCTGGGCAGAAGGTTCGGCCTACGTCATGGGCTTTGAAAAAGCGCTCAAAACCTGGAAAAAACTCTTGAAGCCAAAAGGCTGCATTGTGGTTAGCGATTTGGTTTGGCTGACAGGCAGGCCAAGTCAGACCGCCGTGGACTTTTGGCATCAAGAATATCCTGACATGCAATCAGTTTCTTTTCGTGAGCAACAAATCCGGCGCGTGGGATATACGGCAATTGATCATTTTTCCCTGAGCCCGCAGGCATGGGCAAACTATTATGAACCTTTGCGTTCACGCCTCAATGAGTTGAAGCCTCAGATGGCAGAATCGGTGGCGCTGAACGACATTGATCGAGAAATTGGAATTATTGACCAGTATCTAGGTGAGTTTGGTTATGAGATGTTCATCTTGCAGGTCGATTAAACAGAACGGCTTGCTCCATCTCGAATGTCCGCTTTGCGACCAGTCCGAGCTAGAGAAACATCTTCCTTTACAGGAAGTCGTGCGAAGTGTCCTGGTTCTATGCGGAGCACGAACATCTTGATTTAATGGTGGGATGCCCTCCAAAAGCCGTCAATCAACCACATCGAGATACCGCTTCCCCGTTATGTAAATGCGATAGATTGTAATTGCATTGGCTACTAGCACGAGGGCTTCAGCCAACGTGCCACCCACGGATCCAGCGATGATATGACTGGCCATCCATGACAGCGCCGCCAGGCCAAGGAATACCCGCATCGGGATGCCGCGGAGCAAGAACATCCCAACGGTACCCAGAATCATCGCGATGATTGCCGGCAAATCCGACCAGCTCTGCCAAGTAAGCACAGACGCCAGACCGCTGACGACTAAAATAGCCGCCATCACCGATATATTTCGAGGGTAATGATGTGCAAGGCAAATTCGGGCGATTACCAGCAAGGAAAGTGCCGCAGCGGTCCAGCTTCCAAAGAATGCGAATTGCAGTGCAAAGGCCACGTTCGCGGAGAGCAGCAGGACAAACAAACGCTCGTCTTGCTTGCTTGAAAATGCCAGAACGCAGAGAACAAGAGAGATTAGGCCGAAGACTTGACCGGCCAATGTGCAGTAATTGTCATACATAGCATTCGTGCTCTTCGAGGTTATCCGCCAAGCCTGTCAGAACCACTGATTCTGACCGAAAGCGAAAAGACTGCTGTATTTCATACGTTTGTAGCTATGCTAATGCTTGCGATTGGACAAAGTAATTCTATAAACGTGCATGCTTTCCTTGCAGAAACGCACGGGAAATAGATCGACTTCGACTGATGGGATTTGAAATGACACGCGGTCACCTTACCTGGAATGACTTTAAAATCGTCATGGCGATAGCAAACGCTGGTTCATTGTCTGGTGCGGCTCGCTCACTAGGAGTAAATCACGCAACAGTATTTCGTCGACTTGGAGACATTGAACGGCGGCTTGGCGTTGCCCTGTTTGAAAGAAGCCGCAAGGGATACAAGCCTTCTTTGGCGGGAGAAGAGCTCGCCAACACTGCCAGAATCATGGATGAGGCGGCTCATTCCGCAGAGCGTAAGGTGGCAGGGCGTGACCTGCGGCCGAGCGGGGAAATATGGGTTACGACGACAGACTCCCTATTAATGGGGTTACTGGCACCTCTATTCAAAGAGTTTCGCAATCGCTATCCGGATATAGTGTTGGACGTCGCAGTTGCGAATGAGATGCTTAACCTGACACGCAGGGAAGCCGATGTTGGCATCCGGCCAGTGAACCGCCCTCCGGAGAATCTTATTGGTAGGCGGCTTGCCACTGTCGGTCAGGCCATATTTGGCCATCGCAACCTGGGTTTGGACAAAGGCCAGTCCATCGATTTTCTCTCCCAGCAACCTTGGATAGGTGCAGGACCTCGACTACAGGACTCCGTACTTGAACAATGGATGGCTCAGAAAAACCTGGCAGATGCATGCGTATTCAGAGTAGATACGCTGGTTGGTCTACTTAGCGCTGTGAATGAAGGCCTGGGACTGGCAGCGCTTCCATGTTATCTGGCGGAAACCTGTCCTGATATCGTTCAACTATCAGACCCTATTCCTGAACTGAACTATGACCTTTGGCTGCTTGTGCACCCGGATCTTCGAGGTGTCGTAAGGATTCATGCATTAATGGATTTTGTGACAGAAGCAATTCGGGAAAATGGTCACCGTTTGGCAGGGACCGCTTTGACTCGCTCGGCAATCCCCCCCCAAAACTACGGAGATCAGAAGTAGAATTTACCTCAAGCTCCTCGCAGGCAGACTTTCTCTGAGGCAGTGATGCTTGCGGACAAACGTTCGCTTTGCGACCGTCACGCCTCCTAGGCAACAGCTAAACAAAAGCGAACATTCGCAGCACCTGATAACCTTGACTTCTTCTCCCCCAGTTGAGCGCTTGGTCGCCTCTCAAGAACCTGGCAAGCGATCAAATGGGCTAACTGTTCCAACTCATCGATCGCCAATAATCTTGGTGAATATTTCAGTCGCTACGAGGCGGCCCCGATAAACGGGGCCGCTCACGCCTGAATTATTCGCGCAAATCAACGGTTTCCACGACCGCTGCTGCGATGTCCTCTTCTTTAAAAAGAATCGGTCGCCACTCCAGGTCGCTGTATAGCTCTGTCTGATCTTTGAAGTGTTCGGCTTCGGGATCGTGATCCTGACTATAGCTAAGGAACATATCAGCCTTTGGGCCTTCACCTGTGTACTGAAGCGCCATCACAAAGCTGGAGCCATAGTTTATTCGGTAAGCCAATTCATCCTGACCATCACCGTCTTCGTCCAGTGCGAACAGAGGGCTGTCGTCAGTCGGCTGCCCCGTCAGAGTGTTCGCCAAATCAGACGTGCTTCGGGAACTGGCTTTGGTTTCAGCCATGTTGAACACGCCCTCGAACGAATACCCCCCGGAGACAGGAATGGGCTGCTCGCCTTCAGCTTTGAGGACATACTGCAGCGAACCCAAGGAGGCATTCAGAGAAAGACCTCTGTCCTCTAGCCTTGCCGCCGCAGCCGCCAGCGCCTGAAGAACCGGATCATTGCTCGCATCGGCAGGATCGATCGGCGACAGCCCGGATGGCGTCGTTGCAGGTGAAGCCGGGTCAAACCCAGCGGCAAACAGCTCGTCGTTCAGTGCCCGGTGGCCAGACACACGGAACGCTGCAAGGAACTCCCGCATCAGGTGCGCACCCGCGCTATTGATGTTGTAGCGGCCATCCCAGTTGATCAAGACCTGACAGGCAGCGGTAAGGTCAAATGCTGCGCTCTGATAGGTAACCGTCGGGTAATTGGTGCAACGCTGGGTCAGAGCGTTTTTCCACTCACCACCGAACAGCGAGCCATTGTGGGTCATCACACTCTTGAGCTCCTCCAGGGAGAAGCGGCCGTCCGAACCGGCCAGCCCGGAACTGCTGGTGTCAGTAATCAGTTGCGCATTGAAGCGCGTGCGTGTGCTGCGAATGGTCTGTTCCGGCCCATACAGAATACTGAAACCTTCCAGCGGTTCAGCAAGATTTGAGAGCCAGTGGCTGCTGTTGGCATTGAAGACATAGTCGTTGCGGGTCTGTTGCGGTGCCTCGCTGAAAGGGACCAATCCTGGCGACAGAGTTTCACCGGTATCCACCCACTCGAAAACGGAACTGTTTCCGGGCAGCAGGACGCTGCCGGCACCATCCTGCCAGATGGGCGCCAATTGCGGAGACTGCGATGCAGCCCGCCAGTATTGCTCTGCCTGTGGAGTAAGTTTGGGTACCAGTGTGCCGTCAACATAATTGGCGGTACCTTCCTGGTCGATCATCAGGGTGTTCACCCAGGGAATGCCCTGGTTTTCTTCAAATGCCTGGAAGAAAACCTCACGACTTTCAGCCTTGGCCATCGCGAGCCACTGATCCAGCATCCGGGTATTCCCTAAGTTGGCGTCCCGGAAGGCGACTGCCGAGTTCTCGGTCCAACCCAAAGCTGGCGATAAAGAGGCCAGATTCACGACTGGGCCGTGATGGCTGAAATAGACTGATTGACTGTAATCAGCAAGGCTGCCATCCGGTTGTTTCACCGTGATTTCCACGGTTTTGGTTGCCATATCACGGTAGCTACCGTCGAATTTATAACGGGTTGCGTCAGCTGGGTCGAGTTCCAGTTGATACAGGGTAAACCGCTTGGATTGGGAGACGGTGTGAGTCCATCCCAGATGATCATTAAATCCAATCACGACCGCTGGCAAACCGATCATAGTAACGCCGGTCACGTCCAGTTCGCCTGGAATGGTCAGATGGTTCTGGTAAAAACGCAGTTCGCCATCCCAGGGAAAATGCGGGTTGCCCAGCAGCATGCTGTTGGCACCCTCTGTTTTTTCACGCCCCAGTGCCCAGCCATTGCTCCCAATACCTTCGGACGTATACACCTTGGCGGGATCCAGTTGCACATTGAACCCGGCTACCGCGGAGCTGGGCGGCCGCGCGGCGGCAATCGCTTCGAGGAAATTCCGGGAACTGGCCAGGCCGGCAAGATCCAGCTGATAAGCGAGCAAATCCTGAGCGGTTATCGGCTCAACCCACTCGGCACCGCGACAGGGTGATGGATAGTCCCCGGGACCCTGACGTTCCGCAAGAGAGCGATTGAAGCCTGCGGCGTAACCCTTCAAAAGTTCGCTGGACATGGGAGACAGTTCTTTAAATAATTCAGCGGCCTGGGCCGGATAATCAAGAGCCTTGTAGCCAACGTCCGTCAGCAGGTTTCCATTCCGCTCGCCAGGCCCGAAGTAACGGGATTTCTGGGATTTCAATTTGACCAATTGTTCGGACAGTGTGCACAGATTGTTTCTGGCATGATCGTAACCAACACCGTAGCCGAGAGAGCCATAATCATTTGCGGTAATGTGAGGCACCCCATACTCGGTGTAACGAATATCAGCTTGATAGGCCGGAGCATGATCCGATGGTGACGAAGAACTTGCGTTATCCGACCCACCGTTGCAGCCTGATAAAATAATCGTGCCAAGTACGAGAAGGGTCGTGCCTGATCGAATTTCCATAGAGGAGTCCTCGTTGTTTTTGTGTTTCTGCGAGGTCTATTTAACGGTATCGGTTGGATTGGATCGTCCGCGTCGATAGATTCGAATAATTTTTTATTTAACTTTAAAAAACAAAAGCCTGTGAGTTCGAATCGATCGATTCGCACGTGGAGACGAGATGAATTACTGGACGGGAACCGTCGCACTAGTGTGCCTTTGCATCGGAGTCATTCTGCTTTTCGCCAGTTTGAGCTGGTTTGTAAACAGGCAGCAGGACAGGCTTCCAATGGCATACCTTCTTGCTCTGGTGTGCCTCGTTATCCTTCAGTCTCTGGAATTTATGTACCAGGCCAGCGATTTAATGGAACGGTTCCCGTTCTTTCTCAAGCTGTTCGACCCGCTAATCGTGATGATGCCGTTCTGTATCTATGGCTACATTCGAGCGATTCAGGGCGATAACGCGTTGAACAAGGCAAAAGATTGGTGGCTACATGCCGCTCCGATGATTGTGGTTGCTCTGCTTGCAATACCTTTTTGGAGCATGCCGGGGGAACTCAAGGTTTACTGGATGTTTCAGGGCAGAATTGCTGAATCGCTCTGGCAACCGATCACGCTTTATGGCAATTCCTATTTAGCCGTTATCGGTGCGTCCAGTCTCTTTTACTGGTGGCTGCAACGAAAGAAGGGCATCAATACTCGCAGGGCAGCCGTTCGTGAATGGGTGAGACATCTTCAACTCATTCAGTTGATTATCGCTGCCAGTATGACTGCCAGAATTATTGTCTACTTTGTCTTTGGTGAAAGCTTTTCCGTCGCCTTTGTCCTGGCGCCCACCACGGCCTATCTTAGCTACCTGCTGTTGACCCACGCTAACCCACCTATGCACATACAGCGAATGGCCCCTGTCCCGTTAGCATCACAGGAATCAACCGAGCAGAGCAATCCAGCGCTGGTTGACGAGACCGACTTAACTCTGTTCAAGGAACTTGGACAAGCCATGGATAAAGGGCTCTTCAGAGAAAATACACTGACCCTCAGAACTCTCGCCGAAACTTGTGGCACCACAACTCATCAGGCGTCGGCTGCAATCAACCTCTGTTCCGGTGTGAATTTCTATGAATGGGTCAATGGTTATCGTATCAAAGCGGCTTGCGAAGCCTTGATCGAGACACCTCAGAGCGTTTCTGAGATCTGTTACGAGGTGGGGTTCAACTCGAAATCAACATTCAATACCGCTTTTCGTAGGCAATTGGGCTGCACACCAACTGAATATCGCAAGAAACATGCGCAAGAATGAAAGTTGCAATGCGACTGACTGCTCCATTGTGTGCCCAGCGGATCGGAGTAGAGCCTGGCCCTGTTTAAGTAGCGCTCAGTATTGGAAAAATCTGGAGAAGGGGTACGACCAATCGCCCACACTTTGTTGGTGTTCCCGTACCAAAGATATGAAATCCGTCGAAACGCAGTCTCCACCGACGCTCTTCTCAAGGAGCCGTATGGCTTTATCCCAGACCTGAACGTTCGCTTTGCGACCAGGCCAAGCTAAACAAAAGCGAACATTCCATTCAGGGCTTTCCTCCAGCGCCTCTACGCGAAACACGGCTGACACTTTGTGGACACTTTGGGGCCGTCGGTTTTGCGGAACGAACCGATAAGAACCGTGACCAGCCAGGTATTCATCAGTGTGGTAAACAAGGCGAGCGCGTCACTGTCACAGAGCTGAAACACTAATGTAGTAATATCGTGATTCTGGAAATGGAATTAGCGGTAACCTTGAGTTTAGGTGCAGGGAAGTAGTTGTAGTTTCTCGATAATCACGTGGCATCTAAATGAAATGGTTACTTCTGGCGTTCGCTATTGGCACTTTGGCCACTCAGGCCAATGCAGTATCAGAGCCAGAGCCACTTCTCGTACTGGCCCCCTACCTCCC
>Ga0207830_100275_pt1 | contig 13154 bp, 13 predicted proteins | sample TtanPargueraPR_6_FD_187740 | JGI IMG/M metagenome (GOLD analysis project Ga0207830, IMG submission 187740) | Aerobic enrichment media microbial communities from Bioluminiscent Bay, La Parguera, Puerto Rico - Tt and E2 (3) (SPAdes) | ecosystem: Environmental > Aquatic > Marine > Unclassified ... | reverse complement strand
TATCATCCAGCAGCAACCGGACCCGCACTCCCCGCTCAGCCGCCGTATGCAGTTCTTCCAACAGCAGTGTTCCGGTTATATCGCCATGCCAGATGTAATACTGAACGTCCAGAGTTCGATCGGCGGCGCGCGCCAGCAGAACGCGGGCAGCAAAGGCATCCCGAGGGTTTGCCAAGGTATGGATGCCACTATTACCAGGATAGCTCTCCAACTGCGGCGCAATGGCCTGTCCGAGCCGGGTATCGGCGGCCTCATCCAGGTCCAGGGCGCTGGACTCCGATCGGTCAGCGATTGGCAATGCGCAGGCCGACAACAAGAGCGATAAAAAGAAGACCATCAGCAACGTTAACGTCCGTTGCTTTGGATTCGCGAAACCAAAATTCGGAATAAATTGTCTCAACGTGCCTGCCCCAATAGCGCCCCAACTCGCATGAAAACAGATTTGCCCAGGTAATGACCATAGGCGTTGATATCCAATGGTCAGACTACCATGTCGCTGGCGTCCGCCCTCTGCCCTATTAACAATCGGGCGATTATTCAGCCGGTCCTGGCGCAAACACCATCCTTAGCCATTCTCACAATTAAATTTACAAATCTTTTTCAAACTCAACTAAAAATTCAGGAGAAAATGCCGTATACCGTTCCAACAAGCCATTAAATGACTCGCAGGGAGGCGGTTACCAAAGGAAAAATCGATGCGTGCTTTTTGGGGAAACCTTGCGGTGGGAAAGAAGCTGGCTTCCAGCTTTGCGATTCTGGTGCTGCTCATCCTGATCGTCGCGGTCGTCAGCATCACCTCACTCAACGACTACAACCATCGCGTATCGATATTAAAACAGGCCAACCAAGCTGAAATCTCGTTGCTGGAGGCTGAGCGGGAGGAGAAGAACTATCGGATACACGAAACCCCCGAATCCATTGATCGAGCCGCCGACTACCTGGTGCAAACCAAAGCCGCTCTGGCCACATTGATGACACTGATCCAAAACGCAAGCGACCGGCAACTGGTTGAACAGATACGCGCCGATATCGAAGACTATCAGTCTCTCCTGAACACCTATACGGCAAGCCTATCCGCAGGCGCTGCTGATACGTCGTCCCTCGAAGAACAACTATACAAAGCCGCTCACAATGCCATTGGCAAGACCGAGGAACTGAAAGAGCGCGAGCGGATTCTGATGGAAGAGCGTTATGACCTGACGGTTATCGAAATCATCGCTATAACCGCACTGGCCATGTTTGTGGCGGCGATCGTGGCATGGACCCTCACTCGCTCAATAACACGTCCGATCAGCGAAACCCTGAGTATTGCCAACAAGGTTGCATCGGGCGACCTCACCGTAGACAGCCGAAGTAGTCGTGGCGATGAGTTTGGTCAGCTGTTGGCAGCGTTTGGCATCATGGTCACCAACCTCCGGGGACTGATTCAGGAAATCAATCAGGGTGCGGCCAGCATCGCTTCGGCGTCAGAGGAACTCTCCGCGGTCACCCACCAGACAAACATGGGAGTCGCCGAGCAGAAGTCGCAAACAGATCAGGTCGCCGCAGCGCTGAATCAGATGGTCGCGACGGTCACTGAAGTTGCTCGAAGCGCCGAAGCCGCCTTTCAGTCCGCAAATCACTGCAGCGACAGGACAGAAAGTGGTACTGCGGCTACCAACGAGACCCTCAGCTTCGTATCCGAGCTGAACTCGCAAAGCACCTCGGTCATGCAGCAACTCAATACCCTGAAAGCGGAAACCGACAATATCGGCACGGTGCTGGACGTTATCAAAGCAGTTGCTGAGCAGACCAACCTTCTGGCGCTGAATGCTGCGATCGAGGCTGCCCGGGCCGGAGACCAGGGGCGCGGCTTTGCCGTAGTGGCGGATGAAGTAAGATCACTTGCCAAGCGAACCCAAACGTCTGCAGTGGAAATCGAGTCCCTGATCGGCAACCTTCTCGCCAGCGCCGAAGCGGCCGTATCAGACATGGGGCGCGGGCACCAATTGGCCAAGCAAACACTGGAACGGGCAGAACTGGGAGGCACGGCCATTCAGGCCATTGCGGAAGCTGTTGAAGAGATTCGCCGTTACAACAGCCAGATCGCTACCGCCGCTGATCAACAGATTTCGGTTGCCGAAGACATGAACAAGAATATGACTCAGATCCGGGATATTGGAGACCAGTCGGCGGCCTCCACGGAGCAGGTATCGGCGGCCAGCGAGGAGCTGGCAAGACTTGCCGAAGGGCTTCACACGCAAATCGCACAATTCCGGTACTGACCAAGCCAGCGGGCCTTCCGATCATGAACGACAACAACTTGAGGCTGGCAGCGAGGTTCGAGGTATCGATTAGGGTTCGCTGACGCCAGAGACTGTTACCCCACCCGGGCCTGCAGAGGGGACATCTTCCGCTCCACCTCTCCACGTTCCTCCTGGGCTCTTTTCAAGCGGGAATAGTTGGTTGGGGTCGGTTCCCGGTCATAGCGTGTCTGCGCCTGATGCGCCAGATCGCACTTCTCCAGCCACTGTTCGATAAGCTCTACTGTGCTCATGGTCCACCTCCGTTTTCGTTAGGTATGCGTTCACCATAAACGACCAACGGAGGTAGAATCCCGAAAGCTTTATGCTTGAATTGTGGCAAATAATGATCGGAAATCAGAGCGCCCGGTGAGTTAGCGCATGGCCTTCATTCCCTCAGCCCACTTGGCCAGCTCCGTCAGCATGGTCGAGGCCGATCCGGTATGATGCTCAGTCGCCTGGAACTTGCGATTCTCGTCCAGAAGTTCCCAGGGCATCTGCACCATTACGCCTTCCACCATGGGCATCATTTTAACGGTGGTCACCAGTTGTTTTGCCATCTGGGCAGACCTAAGCCCGCCAGAGACGCCGCCATAGCTGACAAAGGCACACGGTTTATAATTCCACTCGTTGTACACGTAGTTGATCGCGTTCATGAAGGAAGGCGGCGGGCAGAAGTTGTACTCCGGAAGCACGAACACGTAGGCGTCTGCGCCGGACACACTCTCCGACCAGTTTTTCGTGTGCTCGTGCTGATACTGCTGCTGACGCGGGTGATTGGGCTCGTCATAAACCGGCAAGTTAAAATCCGCCAGATCCACCAGCTCACTGTTAAAAGCACCCTGTTCGTTGGCAAAACCGTTGAACCACTCAGCGATGGCTGGGCCGACACGGCCGGGGCGAGTACTGCAGATGATTGTCTGTAACTTGAGGGACATGGCACGCTTCCTTTTGCTGAATAGACCGATCTACCGCGCAAACCGTACGGCAAAACCGGTTCGCGCCGTTATGTAGTCTTGATCAGTCTAGCCTCAGCGCCAGGCGATAGATAACACAAGCTTCTGCAGGAATTGTTCAGATTTACTGACGATCCCTGACCGACCAAAAGCGCGATCGTGGGAGTCTCACGCAAAAAGCAAAGAGGCCACCAGCGATTGCTCCGAAAAGGTGAGCATTTGGGTAAACAGGGGCATGGAGCCACGAATCGAGATAGGTCGGGTCATACCATATGGATTGCTCCCAGCCTAAACGAACCGCCACTGCAACCAGAATTCCTGTAGTCAACACTGGCTCCTGGTGCCATCCCTGCACCAATCCGGCGACCAAAAGGGTATAAATGACACCAGAAAAGCCTGCGTAACCGGATAACTCAGGGTCCGTGATCAGAATCAGAAAACTGATAAAAACAGAGCCAAGAAACACCAGGCTCCAGAGACGCCAAGCGGTCCAACCCCGAAGAAAACCAATCCAGACCACGATAAGGCTGGCCAGGTTCATAGCCATGTGCCACGGCGTCAGATGCACGAAATGGGCAGTCAGTAACCGCCAGAGCTGCCACTCCCGGACAGCATATCTTTGGTATTCCAGCCACTCTAATGCCCAGGGGTGCATCCATTCCATTGCCATGATCAACATCAGTAATGGCAGCAGGAACTGAAGAGCCTGTTTGTTTACGAATCCCCGCATCAGTTATCACTGAAGTTGCAGCAGCGGAAAAGGGCGCCTCCAGCCACGGGTTTTCCGTAACCATCTCCTTTGAATGTATCCCCAGGTAGCTTCACCAACTCGCAAAGCGCATCTATATCCAGCAATACACACTCCCGCCCTTTGATGCTCAGCACGCCAGCATTCCGGAACCGGGAAATAATACGGGAAAGGGTTTCGGGCTCGATACTCAACTGACGAGACAGCATTCCCTGAGAAAGCGGCAGCTTCAGCCAAAGCCGTCCCTGATCCCGGAAAAGGTCTGCCAGATAGAGCACCAGGCGCTGACTTGCGTTGCTCACCGTAAGTCGGTCAATACGGTTTACCGCCTGGTATAACCGCTCCGATATCATAGCAAGTATGTAGCGGGCAAAATCGGGATCACGACTGACCAGCGTCAGAAGATGCTGAGCTTTCAGCCTCAGCACTTCACATTCCTGCAAAGAAACGGCGGCCAAAGGCGCGAGACCGGACTCACTGACGACCACGCTCTCAGCAATCATGTCACCCTCCCCGACGATCTGATAGACCTTTACATGCCCCTCAAAGGCGAGTCGGTACAACTGTATCTGCCCTTTCCGCACCAAGTAATAGTGCTTTAACGGGTCGCCCGGCTGAAACAGATGCTCGGACTTGGCTAGCGATACCGCTTCACAGCCTTCAAGCAGATCTTCAATCTGTCTATTCGATAGCTGAGAAAACAGCCTGCATTGGCGCACTTCCAAAACCACCTGTGGATTCATGTGCCTGCTCATTGACAATTGTCATCAGTAAATGCGGATCATTCTCATCATAATACACGCACTGCCCTCATCCCGAAATAGAACCATGAGATCTATAGCAATCCGATTACCTGGAGATTCTGAATGGAATATTTAATGTTGGTGACGGTGCATTTGCTTTGCGCCGTTCTCTTCATTGGCATTGTCGCTTTCGAGGTGTTGTTTCTGGAGCGTATCCGTGCCCATTTACCAGACCAGATGATGGCACTGGTGGAAGAAGGAATTCATACACGTGCCCGCAAGTTCATGCCATTCGTCGTCGGACTGTTGTTCCTCAGTGGCTTGGGGCTACTTACACGAATACATCTGGCCGGCTGGTTCCCGCCGTTCAACAGCACATTTTCGACACTTCTTACCATAAAGATTCTGCTGGCCGTCAGCGTACTCGTTCACTTTATCACTGCGATACGGGCATCCCTGTGTAACTGCATGACCTCCCGTCGATTCCGGATTACACACTACAGTGTCTTCGCCCACATGGTATTCATCGTAATACTCGCTAAAGCCATGTTTTTTCTGAGATAAGCATGTGAAGAAATCAATATCCTATCGCGCCACTCTCATGGCCTCACTGCTGTTCGGTCCGGTTACTGTCTATCCGACAGAAACTCCCGGTGCAATCCAGCTTCCTGAGATCATCGTGGAATCCAACAGGTCCAGCGATGACTGGAACAAGGAAGAACTGAGAGAACAAATCGAGCAGGTGCCCGGCGGCACAAACCTGATTGATCTCAAAGAGTTCCGCGGCAGCCAGGGCTCCGTGGCCCGGGTTCTTGAAGCTGAACCGGGAATTGTAGTTCAGGAGTTCTTCGGTGGTAACGATCAACCTCGAATCAACGTCCGTGGCTCAGGCATTCAGGATAATCCTGTGAGCCGGGGGATTCTGCTGATGGCAGACGGGCAACCCCTGAATCAGGCTGACGGCTCCTTCATTATTGGCCTGATAGATCCAGAACATAGTCGGTTCATCACGGCCTATCGTGGTGCCAATGCGCTGATGCAGGGATCTACAACCCTTGGCGGTGCTATTGATTTCCATCAACGTAGTGCATTCAACAGCCCGGAAAACGCAATCCAGTTTGAAGCAGGCTCTTTTGGCCTTGGCAGGTTCGGAGTGGAACTGAACCGCAGGAAAGGTGCCTGGGACTGGCATTTGCAATCCAGCCATACGCAAAGCGATGGGTGGCGTGACCACAGCGACGCCCGGCGTTCCAATCTTGCCCTGAACCTGGGCTGGAACAGTGACAGTATTGAAAACCGGACTTATCTGACCTGGGTCGATAACCGCTTTGATGTTCCTTTCCTGCTCAGTAAGGAGCGCAGTCTGTCTGACCCCGAATCGGTGCTGGGAGATTACGACACCCCATTCGACCGTTTTATGAATGTAGAGGTGCGGGACCCATACCGTGATACGCAACAATGGCGTCTCGCCAACCAGACAACCTGGTGGCGGGGAAGCAACCGTCACCAGGTTGGCATTGTGGGAGACTGGGTAGAAGATAGCTTCCGTAATCCGGCGGTCCAGACGAATACCGACGCCAGCAATATTGTTTTGGACTACCGGTTTGATCGCAGCATCGATATAACATCTCTGGGTCATTCAGACGTAAGCCTGTTTGCTCAGGCGAATCACGGTGAATTGCCTCGCCAGTACTACAGTGTTGACCCGGGCACGGGGCAACTGCTAGCAGCCTTCGCCGATGCAGACTTAGAAGCGGACAATGCTACCCTGACAGCAGAACTACAGCAGCAACTGGCGACCGACTGGCATCTTCTGGTTGCACTGCAACTGGCGCATCATCAGCGCGAAATAAATGATCGACTCACCCCGGGCCTCCTTGACAGTCAATTCGATTACACGGCTTTCAACCCAAGAATCGGTTTGATTTTTAATGCCCGTCCGGGACAGCGTTTCTTCGCGAACCTTAGCCGCTCCTCAGAAGCACCGACCTTCTGGCAGTTGGCCATTTCAAGCCCCAACCCCAATGACCCGCTCAATGCGCACCTCCAGATCAATGACCTGAAGTTACAGACCGCCACCACCGTAGAGCTGGGCATGATGCAGGAAGGAGATACTCTGAGCTGGCAACTGGCCTGGTATTACTCATGGGTGAAGGATGAGCTGATTTCTGAAGTACAGGATTTTGCCATTGACGGCACCACGGTGAACTACGACCACCGTACCGTTCACCAGGGCGTGGAACTGGGCCTGAACGCACGCGCAAATCCTGGCTTTTTCTCACATGACCAACTCACCGGCAGGGCTATCTACACCTGGAGCGATTTTCGTTTTGATGGCGGGCGCTATGACGGGAACCGGATTGCGGGTATCCCGGTACACCTTTTGTTTACCGAGCTGGAGTACTTTCCCGTCCCGGAATTCGGGATTAGCCTGGACCTTCGGTGGCAACCGGAAGACACCCATGTGGATCATGCCAATGCCGGGCTTCAGCAGGATCAGTACACCCTTCTCGGCGCCAAATTCAGTTGGCGCCCCAAAACCGGGCTAGACCTGTATCTGGAACTGGACAACCTGACTGACGAAACCTACCAGACAGCCTATGTGGTTCGGGGCTTCTCCCCTGATGACCCCAATGTCCCAACCTTCATCCCCGGCCCTGCCCGCAGTATCCACGCAGGGCTGCGGCTGCACTGGTAAATGAGAAACTGGAGTACATACCATGTTACCAAGATTAATCCTGGCCCTGATTGTATGTCCGTTACTGGCTGAAGCCAGCACAGAAATGCCCTTGAGCGGGCGCTATCTTGGCCAGTACCGCATCGTCATGTGGGGATGCCCGGGTGCCTGCAATGCCGATGCCGCAACCCGGTTGGGCGAAGGTATCCGGGATGTTGCCTGGACCTGGGACTTCGATGAGGGCTGGGTCAGCATGGAAGGCACCTCCCTGACTGTGGGCTTTCCGTATGAGGTACAAGACCTGGGTAACGAATCCGACACACATAACCGGGCCCAGGTAACCTACCTTGGGGACAATCGCTACCGAGTGGATCACGGCTTCCAGATCTACAACCCCAATGTTGGCAATCCACGTACCGAAACCCTGACCGTGTTCGAGATAACCGAGTCTGACAGCGGGCTTACCATGATTACACTTGACCACGAAGTCGATGGCCTCGCCGACGGAATTCCGGGCACTCAGATTCACGGCGTTTTCCCAATGACAGTCCAGCCCCAGATGGACGGCTGGGCCTTGCCGGACAATAACGATACCAGTGGCGATGGCCTGAGCGACGCACTCAAACTTCAGTTAGGCCTCAACCCCAGGTTGCTGGACACAGATAACGATGGACTGCCGGATATTGATGAACTCGGAAGCCTGGGGGCGGAGGCTCCCGCAGACAGCGATAACGACGGGCTTATTGATGCTCTGGAGCCCGGAGACAGCGCCCTGGACCCACAGCGGCTGGCAGGACTGGCGCTTCTGGGCTCGGTGCCAGGGCTTAGCGCTGGCACCGAGCCCCTGGCAGGGGAAGTCATATCGGTCACGACCGCTGCCCCCTGGAGGTTTGTTCAGGCCAGCACCGACCTTATGGTTCAGGACACAGAGAACGAACAAGCCAGTGAAGACCGGGATGCCACACTGGGCGCGCCCGGTCTGAAATATTCTTATGGCCGTATACGGTTGGCCCTGGAACCGGCCTCCAACGCTGTCGCCACCGACTCTGCCACGCTGAGCATAACCACTCCCCAACCTTTACCCGCAAATGATGAATTGCTGGTGTATCTCCAGACAAACAGGAATGAACCGGACAGTTTCGAATTACTGACCTCCTCATCGTGGCAGCGAAAAGACGACAACACCCTGGTATTGACGATTGGCCTGGACAGCGAATGGAATCTCGCAACTACAGGCAGCAACCGCATTGAACTGACCGTCGCTCCCACCAGGAACAGCCTGGGGGGTATCGAACGGTCCGGTGGCGCAGCATTCTGGATTCCCATGCTATTGACGATTTCCACACTAATGGGAATGAATCGCATCCGTTGATAATAGTCATTAAGATTTAATCAATCACTATGACATGCTGGGTACACTCCGGGAAAAGCCAGGGGTAGCAAGCAGGAAATCGCCCTAACGGGCTCCAATCTTGAGGAGAAAAACATGTCTGCTAAACGTATGTTCATTGCTCTGATGCTCAGCCTTCCAATGGTCGCTACCGCAGGTACGCCCGGCCTGACCGGGACCCACCAGGGGTATTACGACCTGAAAGTAAGAACCAATTCCGGTCTGGAGATGGCTGAGAGTTACCAGAGCTATCCGTGGGAATTCAACTTCGATACCGGCACAGCCAGTTTTTCCGAAGGTTATATCGTCAGCCCGCTATCGCTGATCCCACTCAAGTATAAGGCCCATCCGCCCATTTACCTTCAAGACAACGGCGATGGCACCTACACCGCCAGCTATACATTCCAGGCCCTCAACCCACTCTACGGCAACCCCCAGGCGGCTACCGCGACAACGTTTGAAATCACCCAGACAGCCAGTGGGCTCAGCATTGAAACCCTGGATTCTGATGGAGATGGCGTTCCCGGCGAAACCATTCACGGTGTCTTTCCCTACGACATAGAACTGGACTGGAGCGGAACTACCAATTAATCCCGAATCGCCGTCCAGCCTGGGTTGGACGGCAGTTGTACAGGTCTGAAACCCGACAAGGACTCAACATGAAACAAAAAATCATCTTCCCAGCTATGATCATGGCTGGGCTGCTGCCCTCAATATCACAGGCTCAGGCGATTGAACCGTCTGGAACTCCACACCTCACCGGTCAATATACGGGCCACCACCGTCTGACCATGAATACCATTGACCCGGCAGCCATGGCCGCACTCACACTGCCGACAACCGAACTCGACGGTGTCGAGTACATTGTGCTTGGCCAGAGCATTGGCACGCCACTATGGCATTGGGATTTTGATGCGGGCACCGTCACCTGGGGTGGCGATACACTGTTTGCCATGAAGATGGTCACCACTACCTATCAACCATACAACCAGAGTGCGATACCAGAGAAAACCGATGACCAGGTACTGAACATTGAAAATCTTGAAGAAATTACAGTTCCTGTAACGGACAACGGTGACGGTACCTATACCGTGGATTATGCCCAGAAAATTCACTTGTCGATGGCCGGATTTCCCATCGGTGCTACCAGCACCACCTTCCGAATCGAGAAAAGGGTTGACGGCACGCTCTCTATCAAAACCATCGATAACGAGACCGACGGCAATGGAGAGGACGGGGTCCCTGGAACTCGTATCGCCGGAGTCTTTCCTTACGTCGTTCAGCCACAATTTGATGCTGAGGTGATGTACCCGGAACCGGGCACCGACAGTAATGGCGATGGCATAACAGATCTTCAGGCCTCTTTGTTGGGGCTATCCGCAGACCTTCTCGATAGCGACGGCGACAACATCAGCGACGCCGACGAACTGGGGTGGTTGGTGCGACCAATGGACACAGATGCTGACGGGGTTCCCGATATCATAGAGAAAGGAGCCGCAGGAAGTGACAATAGTATTCTGTCCCGACTCAGCATCACTGAGCAGTCGACACTGACATTCACGTCAACCGATAGCCTTGCCTTCCAGGCTACCGACTTTGCCGCGTATCAGCATGAACTATCCGCAGGCCAAACCCTCGAGGGAGAACCCTTGCCAGAGACTGACCCGGAGGGTAACACCATGACCTTCTTTCAGTTGGCCTTCACTACAGATGCCATGGCTATTATGAATAAGGGCCTCGAAACCCTGAGCTATGATTTATGGTTCAAAGAAGAACTTCCCGCAGGACTTCATCTCTGGGAAAAAACCATAACGATGAATTTCGATATGGAGACCGGAAGCACATCAGAGACAGTAAGCTACACGCCCCTGGCTCTCAATTCTGATAACTTGAGTCCGAATAAAGTCGCTATTGAACTCAGTCACACGATGGCAAGTTCAACCCGCAAGCAACTGATATTGGGCATGACGCTCCCGGAACCCACCGATGTCGGGAATGGTAATGACGGCGAAACCGACGATACAACAGAACCCGGGGATAGTTCAGGAGGAAGTTCAGGAGGAAGCACAGGATGGCTCGGCCTGGCCGCGCTGATAGCGTTAGTAGGTAGAATTCGTAGAAAAAGCATCGGCTGAGCGGTCGTTTCTGGTTACATTGTGAAGCTGAGAGACCGCAATCGAAACTGAAAATACTATATCGACCCTTTGGCCCGCCATACGCGGGCCTTTCCTGGCCGAGAACACTCGCGCCCTCCCTCCCCAAATCTAGCAGCGATCCCTAAGCACCTTCCAGTCCAGAACATTTCCCTCGGAATCAAACTGAACATAGCCGGAATAGCCGTCGGATTCATGCCAGGTTTTGACGTAACCAACCACCTGGCCATCTTCGGCAATCATTTCGAAGGAGGTGTTCTTCTCGTGGGTAATGCGGTGATCATCACTGTCAGGAGCGACTTCTTGAAGTTTCAGGTTCGGGTTTCCGGGAAGTGCGATATCGAGCAGATGTGAGTTCATGGCAAAACCTCTTCGGGCATTCAGGCAGGGGACCGGTTTCGATCCGTCACGGCCAGTGTAGGCAGGATTTGTGTCGCTGCGTTGACACACCTCAAGACCGTTTCCGTGTTCAACAGACTGTCACAATCCATGTCTTTGAACCCTGGACCGGCTGGCTGCTAAGTTAGTTCCGAAAAAGGAACCGGAGGCCACCCTAATGGACTACATCAGCCCAATCAGCAGCGCCGTAATGGCGGTTGTCTGGATTGTCTATTTCCAGCTGTTTTTCCTGCAATACAAACGAAATAACCGCCCCTATCTGGTCATCCACCATGCCCAGAACGAGAACCCGGATGCACTGTGTTTGCTGGTAAATATGGGGCAGGAAACGGTTCACGTACAGTGTGTACAGGTAGTGCTGCATACCCGGGCCGGAGACGAGAAAACCCTGACCGTTACCGAATACGAGCGCGTCGCACCGGATGACTCCAACGTACAGGATGCTCTCAGGCAAGGCCCGGTGCCGTCAGGTGGCTATCTTGTGCTGGGCTCGTTCCGGAATGTCATTCTCGGCAAGAAGAGCGAGGACGATGACAGCGACTATCTTTTCGAGGACATTACCGGGGTGGAAATCCGAGCAGCCGTGATTCATGGTCCAAGCCCTTACCCCGTAGGTGTGCGCCGAAGCTTCACCCTGCTCCACAACGGCAAACCGGAAATCTTCCCCCATAATATTCACAGCGAGCAGTTACATCGGCGCAAAGACCGCAACGAGGTACGCCGCTGGCTTGAGGAAGAGCTTCAGCCTAAATGCAAAGGTCGCTCGGAATCGGACAGCTCCGACCAGTCCGCCAGCGAATAGAACGGGGAAGGTGAGCCCCCGGCCGAGTTAGCGGTCTCCCGAGGTGAGCCGAGACAGGAAAGCGTCCAGGTCTCTTACCTCTTCAAAGCACAGGCTATGTTCCATCCCATAACTGTGAAACTCCGGCGCGTAGCCGAGATCCTGAAGTGTCCGAAGTGCCGCCTGGCCAAGTGATTCGGCCACGACAGGGTCGAAGCGACCATGGCCGATAAATACCGGCAACTTGCGGTTGGCTTCGCTCAGTTCAATGGTATCAGCCGTGGCAAAGTAAGTAGACAGCGCAAACAGGCCACCAAGACGTTCCGGATAGCTGAGAGCCAGTTCATAGGCCACCGCACCGCCCTGGGAGAAACCACCCAGGATAATGTTTTCACTGGCAACGCCCCGCTCCCGCTCGGCCCGGATCAGCTCTGCCGCCATGGCTGCGGACGCGCGAAGCTGTTCGGCATCAACCTTACGATCGACGTCCATGGCAAGAATGTCGTACCAGGCCGGCATCACCATTCCGCCATTGATGGTAACTGGCAGCTCCGGTGCATGGGGAAAAATGAAACGGACGGGCTGCTCCCGCGAGAACCGGAACTCCGGAACCACCGGCTCGAAGTCGTGACCGCTGGCGCCAAGACCATGCAACCAGATAACGCTGGTTTGCGGGTTGTCGCCGGTGTCGATTTGCAGTCTTTCAAGGGGTGTCATCAAGGCTCCACTCGTGTCGAATAAGTGCCCAGACTCTACCACTTTTCAGGCTATCGAGACCAAAGATCCGTTTTGATACCCGACCACAGTTTGCGGAATTCTCCTGCCGCCAGTGAACCCGGGGCCAGCACTTCAAGTGGCTGCCCTTCTTCCCCCATACGCTCAACCGCACTTGCATAGGGGATGGCGGCAAGCGCAGGCAAGCCAAGCTTCTCTGCGTCCCGCGCCAACACATCCCGATGCAGATTCTTGCGCCTATCCACCATTGAAAAGAACGGACGCAACTTCTTAACACCGAGTTTTTTATC
>Ga0207830_100265_pt1 | contig 14080 bp, 8 predicted proteins | sample TtanPargueraPR_6_FD_187740 | JGI IMG/M metagenome (GOLD analysis project Ga0207830, IMG submission 187740) | Aerobic enrichment media microbial communities from Bioluminiscent Bay, La Parguera, Puerto Rico - Tt and E2 (3) (SPAdes) | ecosystem: Environmental > Aquatic > Marine > Unclassified ... | reverse complement strand
GGTAATATAATAGATGGTTTTATTCCCAGGGAAAAAGCAAAACAATCCGAGGGTGGATACCAATATATTTTTACCGACCTGGAACCAAACTATGCAGGGCATAAAAATACAGTTGAAACAGATCATGAAACATCATTGGTTCAGGCGGTTTACAAGTATGTAAAAAAGACCGGAGATACAGAATTTCTGGGAGAAGATATAGGAGATAAAACTGTTGCTGAAAGAATGGAATGGTCGATGGAATTTTTATTAAACCATCGTTGGAGTGAAGAATATGGTTTGATTTGGGGAGCTACCACGGCTGACTGGGGCGATGTTCAGCATAGTCATCCATGGGGAGTTTTTATAACGGATGACAGTAAATTCTGTTTGGATATTTACGACAATGCAATGCTTATAATTGCTCTTGACAATATGATGGAAATAATTCCTGCAACAAAAGAAAAATGGGAACCTGTTCGTAATAAGATTGCAAAAAATACCATGAAATATTTGTGGGACGATAAAAACAACAAGTTTATTCCTCATGTTTATTTAGATGGTTCGCCCTATCCGGATGATTTTAACGAAAACGAAATTTACTACCATGGCGGGACAGCCGTTGCCATTGAAGCCGGATTGCTTTCATCGGAACAAATAAAAATATCGCTGGAAAAAATGGTAGCGAATGTTAAAGCATCGGGAGCGGGTTCGATTGGATTGACGATGTATCCCCCATACCCCGAATGGGCCTTCGAGAACAAAGGTATGTATCCTTATGGTTACCAAAATGGTGGCGACTGGACCTGGTTTGGAGGGCGTATGATTCAGCAACTAATCAAAAATGGATTTGTGGAAGAGGCTTATGATCATATTCAGCCCATGGTAAAACGAGTGAAGGATAACGATGGATTTTATGAGTGGTACACAGTTCAAAATGAACCTGAAGGTTCGGGGACTTTTCGGGGATCGGCAGGAGTACTTTATAAGGCCATTTTAATGTTCGAGAAATTTGCTGAAGAAAACAAACAATGATAAAAACGGATTGGAGAAATTCGAGCCAGTTTTTAATGCCGGCTCAAAAGGAAAAAGAAATTGTTGGAGAATATGGATTATACCCAACTTACTCATTAGGTGAAGGGAAAATTCATACAGGATTTGAAAAGCTTGCAGCAAAACTTTCGAATTACAAAACAGTGCTTATTGATGGATACCAGGGAGTATTTTATGAAAACATTCGGGAAAAGTTAGAATTTGAATTCAGAATAAAAGGAATAAACACCAACTGGATAAATATTGCTAAAACTTTAAAACCGGAATCTGAAATTGATAGTATAATTGAACCATTTTTAGGAGGAGACGATCCTATTTTTGGGACACGAACAACCTTGGATTTAGTTGATTTTTTTCAAATCAAAAAATTGAAAGAGATTAGCCTGAGCAAAAAATCAGATTTAAACATCATTTATGGAGTAGGTGCAAGCCTAACAGGAATTCAAGGTTTTTTGGTTTATATTGATTTACCCAAAAATGAATTGCAATTTAGAGCAAGGGCAAAATCGCTTACAAATATTGGTGCTGTAAAACCGGATGAAATAAAACCCATGTACAAGCGCTTTTATTTTGTCGATTGGATATTAATGAACAAGCAAAAGCAACAACTTTTACCAAAAGTAGATATTGTTATTGATGAACAACGGCCCGATGAAATAAGCTGGTTAAAAGGCGACGATTTAAGAAATGGATTAAAAGAAATCAGTGAGAATGTTTTTCGTGTTCGACCATGGTTTGAACCAGGTGCCTGGGGCGGAAAATGGAGCATCGACAAAATCAAAGGTTTAAATAAAAATGTCCCAAATTACGCCTGGTCGTTCGAGCTGATAGTCCCTGAAAATGGTTTGCTTTTTGAAAGCTCAGGCAAAGTTGCAGAGGTGTCGTTTGATACGCTGATGTTTCAGGAAGCAGAAAATGTTTTGGGTGAAGCTTTTCAGGAATATGGTGTGGAATTCCCGATTCGTTTTGATTTTCTGGATACCTTCGATGGTGGAAATCTTTCCATTCAGTGTCACCCTCACAAAGCATACACAAAAAAGCATTTTAACGAGGATTTTACGCAGGAAGAAACCTATTATATTCTGGATACAAAGAACGATGCGGATGTTTATTTGGGCTTTCAGGATAATATTGAGCCAAAGGAATTTAGGAAGGCTTTAACTGAAAGTTATCAGAATAAAACTGAATTGGAAGTAGGCAAATATGTACAAAAGCATACTGCAAAAAAACACGATTTATTTCTGATTCCACCGGGAACAATTCATGGTTCGGGAATCAATAACCTCGTGCTGGAAATCAGTTCAACACCCTATATTTTTACTTTTAAATTATACGATTGGCTTCGTTTGGATTTGGATGGTAAACCACGCCCGATTAATATTGAAAGAGGTATGGAAAATCTGTGTTTTGAAAGAAAAGGAGAATATGTAAAAAAGAACCTGATTTCAAAACCAAAACTTATTGAACGAGGAGATGGATGGGAACTTTTTCACTTGCCAACACACAAAAAACATTTATACGATGTGCACCGCATTCATGTCAATACCAATGTTAAGATTCAAACAAAAAACAAATGCCATGTACTTAGTTTGGTAGAAGGTACAAGTATTATAATTGAAACGAAAAACGGGGCAAAACAACGATTTAATTATGCCGAAACTTTTGTCGTTCCGGCAGCCGCAGGTTCGTATGAAATTATAAATGAATCGGATAATGTAGCCATGATAGTGAAAGCTTTTGTCAAATAAATTGATTAACAAGGCTTATAAAAATGGATTTAAAAAATGTCGTCAAACTGCCAGAAGCAAAACAATAAAAATTCAGAAATGAGGATAATAAATATTCTTATGATATCCATCGTATTTTTTTTGATTGCCTGTTCATCGGAGCAAAAAACCAATAAAAAACTGGCTGCAAAAATACTTGCAGACAAGACTATGGTAAAAGTAGACAGTATGGCCAGGAATTTAATGAGAAGGGGATTTTATGCAGGCACTGGTTATCAAATGGTATGGGCCCGGGATTTAAATACCTTTATAGAACTTTCGTGCCAGGAATATGATACTAATATAATAAGGGAAAACCTGTTGATGTTTTTCCATTTTCAGCAGGAAAATGGTGAGCTGTTAGATGGTTTTGTCCCGAAGGAAGGTTTTACGTGGAATGATCCAAATCCCTATTATTCAAAAACCGCCCCCGGTCATGTCGGCTTTAAAAATACAGTGGAAACCGACCAGGAAACTTCTTTAATTCAGGCCATTTATAAGTACATTCAAAAAACCGGTGACAGAAGTATTCTTGAAGAGGAGGTTGCCGGAATCACCGTTTGGGACAGAATTTTCAAAGCTTATGTTTTTCTTATCGAAGAAAGATATTCTTCGATTCATGGTCTGTTAATTGGTGCAACAACGTTTGACTGGGGAGATGTTCAGGTTGAGGGTGGTGCTGTTGTAGATGTTGATAGTCTAACTCATTGGAGTATGGATGTTTATGACAATGCAATGTTTGTGATAGCGTTAAAAAACCTCGCTGAATTAGCAAATAAACAGGACGAAAAGGAAGCTTTAGAACATATGGCTAATGAATCCTTACATAAAATTAGGATGCATCTTTGGGATTCACAAAACAAAAAATTTATTCCACACAGATACATCAATGGAAATTCTCCATTTCCCGATTCTTTTGATGAAAATAAAATTCACTTTCATGGAGGAACAGCAGTGGCCATTGAAGCAGGAGTTCTGAATAAAGAAGAAATTTTAATTGTGCTGGAACAAATGAAAAAGAATGTAAAATTATCGGGAGCACCTTCAATCGGATTAACACTTTATCCACCCTATCCTGAAGAGGTGTTGGCGGAAAATATTTCAAAACCATATGAGTATCAAAATGGAGGAGATTGGACCTGGTTTGGTGGACGAATGATTCAACAATTAATTGCTAACGGTTATGTTGAAGAGGCTTATGAGTTGGCACAACCGATGTTTAATCGTGTCGTAGTAAACAATGGTTTTTACGAATGGTATAAAATTGATGGAACTCCTGCAGGCTCTTCCGATTTTAAAGGTTCAGCAGGAGTTTTGGCAAAATCCATTGAAATGTTTTATGACTGGGCAAACGAAAACAGTAAGTAAAATGAAATACAAATTTTTATTTCTACTAATATTATCCGGATTAATCTGGCAGGGTTGTCAGACTGAAAATACAGTTATCTGGCAAATAGGGGCAGCAGATAACAGTTGTGCTGAATTTGCTTTGGCACCTGATAATTATGCCAATTTTATTGAAAATGATTTTGGATGGGAGGACAAATTCTATTTGATCGGAGCATCGAAAGAGAAATCGGATTTTCCATATGTTCTGCCCGGCCCACTTGACCAGTGGGGTGGAACATGGTCTACTTCAGGCTGGCGAACCCACACTTTAAATATTCTTTTTGGAATTGAAAAATTGCCAAAAAACAAAGAGTGGAAACTGGTAGTCGACCTGTATGAAATCAACTCAGAGGAGGCTCCTGTTTTTAAGATAACTGTGAACCAAAAACAGTTTAATTTTCATTTACCAAAAGGCTCCGGGATAAATACCCTTGAAGATAATTCAGGAGAAGGGCAGGAGTATTTAATTGAACATCCAATTCCTTCTGATTTGTTAAAAACCGGCGGAAACCAAATATCACTAACTACTATTCAAGGCTCATGGCTTTTATTCGACCAGGTGAGAATAGAGGGGCCGGCAAATGTGCAACTCAGCGATAACCGGGATGTATTTTTGAGAAATGTAAAATCAGCTGAATATGAATTAAAAACTGAGTATGGGAATTTTCAGCCACTGTTGGTTGATGTTGAACACATCAACGGCTTACCCAAACTAAAAGTTTTGGTTGACGGTGATCAAATTTTTGAAGAGACAATCGAAAAAGGGCGCTATATTTTTGAAGCGCCCATGCCTGCTGTTTCGAAAAAAGTAAAAAGTAAATACGAAATCAGTTTGAACGGTGAAATCATACAATCGGGTAAAATAGTACGGGAGCCCAAAAAAATACAATCAGCAGCAGGTTATGTGAATACAAAAATTGGAACAGCCCATTCGCGTTGGATGATTGCTCCCGGACCATGGATGCCTTTTAGTATGGTAAAACTAAGTCCCGATAACCAGGATGCAGGTTGGCAAGCCGGTTACGATCCTATTTTTGAAACAGTTGGAACATTTAGCCATATTCACGAGTGGACTATGGCTGGCCTTGGATTTATGCCAACAAACGGCGAACTACAAATCCAAATGGGAGACCAGTACAATCCGGATGAAGGATACCGTTCGCGGTTAAATAAAGAAACCGAAGAGGCACCACTTGGTTATTACAAAGCAGATTTAACCGATTATGATATTACTGCTGAACTGACCTCAACTACCCGCTGTGGATTTCAGCGTTATACTTTTCCAAAAAACAGGGAAGGTTCACGGGTGATGATTGACTTGAAAATTCCAGCTGAATACAGTTACATGATTAAAAGCTTTAAAATAGAGAAAATCGGGGAAAATCAGGTTGTGGGTTACAGCAGGCACCATTCTCCCAATACCTGGGCAGGAGGAATAAACCAGGATTATATTGTACATTTTGTTGCCGAGTTTGACCAACCAATTAAAGAAATAGGCTTCTGGACAGAGGACGGTATTGTGAGAGGTAAAACCAGATTGGAAATGGAAACTGTTGAAGATGCAGGTGCTTTTGTTGAATTCGAAACAAAAGAAAATAATGTGGTACAGGTTCGAACTGGTTTGTCGTATGTAAGTATTGAAAATGCGATAGAAAATCTGTCCACCGAAATCAGTGACCCGTTTCAATGGGATTTTGAAGCGGTAAGGGAAAACCATGTGGCTGTATGGAATGACCTGTTGGAACGGGTTAAAATAAAAAGCAACGACGCCCGCGAGAAAATGCGTTTTTATAACAATATGTACCGCTCTTTATGTAGCCGAAATATTTTTAGTGATGTTAACGGTCAATGGATCGGTCCCGATGAAAACTTGCAGGAATTGGAGAATCCTGATTCACCGGCATTGGGTTGTGATGCTTTTTGGAATACCTTCTGGAACCTGAACCAGTTTTGGAACCTTGTAACCCCTGAATGGAGCAACCGATGGGTAAACTCACAACTGGCAATGTATAAAACCAATGGTTGGCTGGCAAAAGGACCTGCCGGGATGGAATATATTCCAGTGATGGTTGCAGAGCATGAAATTCCTTTAATTGTAGGAGCTTACCAAATGGGAATTCGCGACTATGACGTTGAATTGGCATATGAAGCCTGTAAAAAAATGCAGACAACAAAGGCTAGTAATGTAGGTGGTGGATTCGCCGGGAACCGTGATTTGGAGCATTATCTGAAATACAAATATGTACCCTATGACAAAGGACGCTTTTCAAATACACTCGAATATTCTTTTGATGATTGGACGGTGTCGCAATTTGCCAAGGCATTGGGGAAAGAAAATGATTACAAAACATTTCTAAAACGTGGTTATTATTGGAAGAATGTAATTGACAGAGAAAGTGGCTATGCCCGATTAAAAGACTCAAGGGGAAAATGGATGACAGATTTTGATCCTTATAAATCAGGTGCAAATCATCATTATGTAGAAGGGAATGCCTGGCAGCTTACTTATTTTGTTCCGCAAGATGTACCGGCATTGGCACAAGCTATTGGCAAAGAACGTTTTATTGAACGATTAAACTGGGGCTTTGCCGAAAGTGATATAACACGCTACAATGGTAAAAACGACCAGTACTGGAATTATCCGGTAATACAGGGGAACCAGCAAAGCATGCATTTTTCATATTTATTTAACTGGGTTGGCAAACCGTGGCTAACACAAAAATGGAGTCGCTCGATTATTGACCGTTATTATGGATATGGACTGGCAAATGCTTATTTGGGTGACGAGGACCAGGGACAGATGAGTGCCTGGTTTATAATGGTTTCTTTGGGGCTGTTTCAAACCGATGGAGGTTGCCGTGTTCAACCTGTTTATGAGATTGGAAGTCCTCTGTTTGAAAAGGTAGAAATTAACCTTGGGCAACAGTATAACAGGGGCGAAAAGTTTACCATTGAAGCCAAAAATGTATCACGTAAAAATATATATGTGCAAAGCGCAATGTTAAATGGAAAAGTATTAAATACTTTTTCTTTTCCGGCCAGTGAGCTATTAAAAGGAGGTGAACTATTATTGGAAATGGGGTCGGAACCAAATAGGTTATGGGGAGTAGAATAGCCTAATGATGTAAAAGGCAAGAAATAACAGAACTAATTCCTAAATGTACATATAGGAATCATCAAACAAATATACTTAGTAAAACAGTAATTTTTTTGAAAAATTTGGAATAAAATATTTAAGCGCAATTAATACTTGAGACTCAGTTAAGATAATACATTTGTCTTGAATTGGGATTGCAGTTCCCAAAACCACACATTCTGTTTTTTCATTTTTCATTTTTTCATTATTTTAATATATTCGCACGATAGCGCTGATTTACAGCTGTATAGGTAAAATTAGTGTAAATTTATTGTTAACTGTGTGTTAATTGATTCCATGTTTTTAACATGAAATAGGATTGGATTGATTTGCACATAGTTTCAAAAACTTATGTAATTAAATTAATGTTTTTGATCTAACTAACTGTTTATGAGAAATTTTGTTTGGAGATTTCGATCTGTATATTTTTTAAAATATTATATTCTTATTTCTTTTACATTTTTATACAGTTCTGTAACTTCAAAAATTTATAGCCAACCAATTGCATCATGGAATTATTCAATCCAAACGGGAAATATTGGTACAAATTACAACTGGATTGATTGCACATCAGGAATTTCTATAGTTTCAGGAGATGATGTTGAAGGTAGTTTTACGTGGCCCTTCGCTTTTAAGTATTACGATAATATCTACACTACTGCAAACCGATTAAGTGTTACTACCAATGGATTTATAAGATTTGACGGTGTCGCATCTGTAGATGATGCTTCAGCAAGTGATTATAATCTAACCAGTACTTCAATTAGTTTAGGTCAAATTCTTGCACTGGCAGTTTACGATAACAAAGTTGGGGATAATGGTGGATTTTGCAAATATCTGGTTACAGGTGCTGAACCAAACCGCATATTAACTTTGGAATTCAATAATATTGAAATAGACTTTAAGGCAAACAGATATGCAACAGTACAAGTAAGTTTTTACGAAACATCAAATAAAATTGTAATAAAGTTTGGGACCGAAAATATAAACAAGAAAGGAGTTGACATAGGTTTGCATAGTGGTGTTTCAGGTTATTTTAATAAATGGGGAGAAGTAAAAGGATTTGCAGGTAATACATGGATAGAATATACACCCTTGGCTTCACTTATTGTATCGCCTTCAGTTCTTGCTTTTGGTTTTGTCGATGATGGTGGTATTTCGTCAGAACAAATATTCACCGTTACCGGAATTGATTTGGGTTTAGCACCAGGATATATTACGGTTAATGCACCTGCAAATTTTGAGGTTTCGTTATCATCTGGAAGTGGATTTGGAAAATTTGTTGATATCCCGTATTCCTCTTCCGGCTTGGCTACGATAAATGTTTACGTTCGTTTTACACCTACCTCAACTGACGTAGATTACAGTCAGGAAATTACGGTTTCAGGGGGTGGTGCCAATACACAAATTGTTACTGCAACCGGAACTTCAATACCTCCTGGTTATTGTACTTTTACTTTTAATACCGTTAAAACAATCACCGGAGTTGAGTTCAGCACTTTAAATAATACTAATAACTCAACAAATAGTTATGAAGATTTTACAACAACGGTAAGTCCCGGAATGATATTTACAGGAGGAACCTATAGCATAACGATTCAAGGTGAAGCTGATACATGGGAAACTTTGTATTATTCTGTTTTTTTTGATTGGAATCATGATGGGGATTTTACAGATGCCGGAGAATCATTCCCGATTGGAACAATTTCTGATTCCAACGGAAATGATGGAAAATATACTGATGCTCAAATAAATGTGCCAACGTCAGGAATCGCATTGGGAAATACAAGAATGAGAATTATTGGAGATAACGAAGGTTATTCAACAAATCCTTGCTCCAGGGTGAAAAATAAAAGTAATGGTCAAATTCATGATTATACTGTTCTTGTTTCAAAACCTGCTTTTGTTTGGCAAGGTACAGTAGATTCAGACTGGGAAAATTCGAGTAACTGGAGTCATGGTGTTGTCCCCGGTTCAAATGATGAAGTGACAATTCCTGATATGGTTTCAAGTGGTAACTGGCCTGTAATTACCGAGGCCGTTGGTACAATAAAAAATTTGAACTTAGAGTCTACTGCATCAGGTACAGGAAGTGTAATAATTAACGGTGGATCTTTAATCGTTTCGGGAAATGTACAAGTAGGAGAATTTGTTCCAAGTGATGATTGGCACATAATATCTTCACCGGTATCCGGTCAAGAATTAGGTAGTTTTGCAGCAAGTAATAATCTGGGTTTTTATGATGGAGCATATGACATAGCCCCATATTCTGAAATCAATGGAGATTGGGGACCTTTTGATGTGGTCTCAGCGACATCAACTCAATTTGGCAGTGGTAATGCTTACTTGTCCAGATTACCTGTAAGTGATGGAAACAGAGTGATTTATTTTCAGGGAATTTCAATTCATTCCGGAACTATCACCCGATCAATATCTTATTCAACTGCTCCATCAGCAAACGGATGGAACAGTATCGGTAATCCATACACATCATCATTAAAGGCTACAGGAACAGGAAGCTTTTTGGAAGCAAATGTTGGCAATATACATCCTGATTTTGCGGGAATTTATGTTTGGAATAAAGACATTTGGGATTACGATACTTATTCTGCTGTTACCCCGATGGATATTTCATTAGGACAAGGATTCGTAATCAAATCGAAAACCGGAGGCGGTACAATTCAATTTACTCCTTCAATGCAAATTCATTCAAATGTAGCTTTGAAATCTACAGAAAAACCACAATCAAAAATAAAATTAAAAATCTGGTCAACTGAAGCTGAAAATAGTACGATAATTTATTTTGGTGACAACATGACTAAAGGATTTGATAAAATGTATGATATCAGTAAGTTAAAGGGCAATCCCGATATTGCACTTTACACAAAGCTTCCTGAAGATAATATGTATGAACTTGCAATACAGGCACTTCCTAATTCAGCAATGGACGAAACAATCATTCCGGTTGGAGTTGATTGTTGGCTGGGTGGTGAATACGAATTTATGGCTGATTGTGAGGGAATACCAGGTTCTGTTGATATAGTTTTTGAAGATAGAAAGGAGAAAAAAAGTACTATTTTAAATACAAGGAAAAGTCATTATTATACAATTTTAGAGGAAGGAGAAACCGGAGCCGAACGTTTTTTTCTGATTATTAAAAGTAGTACAACAAATGTCAAATCTGAAATCAATCAAAAACCATTTAAAGTTTTTACCAGTGAGAAGGTGATTTTTATTAATGGACCTTTTGATAATTCCACTACTTTGTGCCTGTATAGTGCAGATGGCAAATTATGGAAAAATAAAAAAGCGGAGGATTTGTCAAGAAATAAAATCGATGCTTCATATTTTCCGGCAGGAATTTACTTTCTAAAAATAGACCAAAGTGGAAGACAGCAAACAGAAAAGTTGATATTAATGAGATAGGTTGAGAAGTATGAGTAAAAAGGATTTTCAAAAGTCAGAAAAAGGATTAAGAAAAAAAATAAGTCGAAAAAAGGCGATAAAAAAAATAGGGATTACAGCATTAACTGCTTCATCTGTAATGTTTTTGGAGACTAAAGCGGCAGCTGCAGACTCTTATGCTTCACCTGCAAGAGCACCTAAAAGAGGAAGATAATGAATCTAAAAACTTAACACCAAACCTGTAAAAACAGTGGGAAGTCTAACTATTAAAAACAAGAAAGCGGCGAAGAATCACCGCTTTTCCTTTAAAAACCAAACAATTAATTACTTGTTTAACTCTGCACTTACTGATAACCAATCAATCCACTAAGTACTTGCGGAGTTAGTTAAAGTGTATTAGAAATCTACGCATGTAGTTTTAATTTTGTTTCGTTAATTAGAAATTTAATCTTCTTTAACAATTCAAAATATTTCCTTTTAAAATACGATTTTAATAAAAAAGTTACAATTTTGATTTAATTTGACTATTTGATTTTTTGTGGATTTGAGAAGTAATTGGTTTGATAATAAGTCATTTATACAGTGCAGAAATTTAATCAAAGTGTTGCAAATACTTTTCCCAAAATTTTTTATTTGCAACTTCACCCTTTTTTTTGAAATTTCACTTTCACTGATTTCAGGACCAAAATAATCTTTTATAACCGACTTACTATTTCACTGCTTCAATTTTGTCAATATCTTTTATTAATGGTGATTTTTGGTAACTGCTTTTACCTTTTTTATGATAATATATTAACTCCTGCTGTAACAATTGAGTTTTAAGAATTTCCTCGCTAGAATTATGTATGAATTATTTTATTGTTGATTTAAATTCTGAAGAAAATTCTTTTTTTGTACAAATAATAACACAAGTAGCCTTCCAATCCTAAAATGGTAATTGATGTTATTGTTGCAATAAGGAATGCAGATGCATTTAACCAAAGGAGAATTCCATTTGTAAATATAAAAACAAAGTCGTTCAGCCACTGCATTCCAATAGTATTGAAAAAGAGATAGATAAATATCGAATTGGTGCCAAAAATCACAAATGGCATAATCAAGCCGTTTATTTTTTTTATGTCGATAATCCAATAACTAAAGGCGAGTACTATCAGCGCCCATCCTCCTGATGCCATTACAAATGATGAGGTTGATATACGTTTAATAATTGGAGTAATCGAAGTTCGGTCGAGCAAATATCCGACAAAAAGAATTATAAAGCCTGATAACAAAAGTATTTTGAATTTATTGATTTGAGGTTTGTTGGACAATAATAACTGACCAGCAACAACTCCCCAGATTGTATGAGCTGATGTGGGGATACAATTTATGGCTACCCAGCCACCGCCATTGTTTATTTTTCCCATCAAAATTAAATCCATCCAACTTCCAAAATTCTGGTCTTTTACAAATGGCTGATTAAATCCTTCAACAGGGAAATATCGATACGCAATTTCCGTAACAATCAGCAGAACAAAAGAAGCAACAATTTGAATTGTCCAGTTGAATCTCATAAGGAAATAGGCAATTAAAATTGTAACTGATAATTGAGAAAGTACATTCCAGAGTTCCCAAACAAGTTTTTTGTTATAGCCACAATGCAAACCTACTCCAAAGGCCAGCAAAATTATACAGCGTTGAATTATATGTCTGGTTATTTGCTTTTTCGAATCTCCACGTTTTAATCTTTTAACATAAGAAAATGGCATGGCAACACCTACAATAAACATAAAAAATGGTTGTATTAAATCCCAAAATCTCAATCCGTTCCATGGGTGATGATGAAACTGCTGAAAAAAAGGCTCCAGAAAAGTTCCGGCTATGGGCTCTTTTACTAAAACCGACCAAAGCGCTGTGCCTTCCGCAACCAGCAAAAACATTGTTATTCCTCGGAAAAAATCCAATGATAACAATCTTGAATTTGAACCGGTGATTTGGTTATTTTCAGTCATAGGTTAAGGATAAATTCTAATCTCAAATTTAAAAAAAATGGAGAACATATTGTTTATTTCTGACTATGGTAAACAATAAGGTTGCAGTACTGTTTCTATTTCAGTAAATTAAATAAAAAATAAAACAACTAACATGGAAGAAAAATTGCAAGGTTATTTAGAGATGGCTTACGAATTAATCGTGGCCCACGGTATGAAAGTAGTGATGGCCATTGTCGTTCTTATCATAGGACTTTGGATAATCAGCCGCATCGTAAAAGTACTTGACAAGGTAATGGAAAAACGGGAAGTTAATGTTTCATTGCGTGGATTTTTCAGGCCCTTGGTAAGTATTTTGTTAAAAGTAATGCTTTTTATAAGTATTGCCAGTATGATAGGTATAGAAACAACATCGTTTATTGCTGTTTTGGGTGCCGCCGGTTTGGCAATTGGTTTGGCATTGCAGGGAACATTGGCAAACTTTGCAGGAGGTGTTATGATACTGCTGTTCAAGCCTTTTAAGATTGGAGACTTAATTGAGTCACAAGGCCATAAGGGAACAGTTAAGGAAATTCATATTTTTGTAACTGTATTGCTAACTTTTGATAATAAGACAGTTATAATTCCAAATGCTGCTGTGTCCAACAATGACATTGTAAACTACACCACTCAGGGAATTTTAAGGGTAGATATGACCTTTGGAATATCCTATGATTCAAATATTAAAGAAGCCAAAGATGTATTGATGAATATTGTTAAGAATCATCCAAAAGTATTAAAAGATCCTACTCCTTTTGTTGGAGTTGCAGAGTTGGCAGATAGTTCTGTTAATCTGGTAGTTCGTCCTTATGCAAAAGTTCCGGATTACTGGGCAGTTTACTTCGATGTTTACGAAGGAGGAAAAGTAGCGCTTGATAAAGCCGGTATTACAATTCCATTCCCTCAAATGGATGTTCATTTGGATAAATAAAATTATTTATGACGCCCAAAGACAGGAGTTTGAAATTGAGGTAATTATAACTTGTTTACATATCCAGAATAAATTATTACAGAAATTCCCGGGTTGATCTCCCGGGGAATTTTTTATACATATTTGTAGCGTTTAATATTCTTTTTAGGTGTTTTTTCAAACTCTTCCTTTACTATTTCGATGCTGCTTACCTGTTCATATTTTGGCAGTTCAGCATTGGCTTTCTTTCTGTTTTCCTCCATGATGTTTTCAATCTCTGTATCCGGTATTTTTTCCAGTTTCAGCGATTCAAAATCTGGATAAACCAAAGCAACTAATTTTCCATCTCTGTCTGTTACAACACATTCAGCAACATGATTCTGGTTGCAAATTTTGGCTTCAATTTCTTCCGGGTAGATATTTTGTCCTGACG
>Ga0207830_100259_pt1 | contig 14408 bp, 13 predicted proteins | sample TtanPargueraPR_6_FD_187740 | JGI IMG/M metagenome (GOLD analysis project Ga0207830, IMG submission 187740) | Aerobic enrichment media microbial communities from Bioluminiscent Bay, La Parguera, Puerto Rico - Tt and E2 (3) (SPAdes) | ecosystem: Environmental > Aquatic > Marine > Unclassified ... | reverse complement strand
GGCCTGCCCGGCGAGGGTTTAAGCTTATTAATTGATTCGGCTTTCATATTATAGCAAGCTAATTAAATGAGTTGCTCCACCTGAAATTCTAACTGATCCGTAATATCAACAGGAAACATAAATTAAGCGGCCCCTCAATTTTTCTGACGCATTTTCTCATCATCAATATTTTTGCTTATTATGTTGAATTATCGACACTTAAGCTTTTTTTAAGCCCGCGAGAATGGCATATTCAGACGCACACAACACATTTGTCCTAAAAAATCAATCCACCGCATTCTAAACACTTTAAGTAAATATTAAGGTTCGGACGAAAAAAAAAACAGCACTTGACTCAATGAATAAAATGTATTTACTTTGTGTGGCTTTTTAAAACAGGCAGTTAAAACCTGAAAGCGAAATAATTACAATAATTTTCTTTTAAATAAATTAAAACTTTCTCAACTATGATTAAAATAGGTATTAACGGATTCGGTAGAATCGGACGTTTTGTTTTCCGCCAGGCAGTTGCCAAAGGAACAGTACAAGTTGTAGCTATTAACGACCTTATTGATGTTGAATACATGGCTTACATGTTGAAATACGATTCAACTCACGGTCGTTTTGACGGAACTGTTGAAGTAAAAGACGGTGCACTGGTTGTTAACGGAAATGTTGTTCGTGTAACTGCAGAGCGCAATCCAGCCGACATTAACTGGGGTGCTGTAGGTGCTGAATACGTTGTTGAATCAACTGGTCTTTTCTTAACTAAAGAATCAGCTCAGGGTCACATCAACGCAGGTGCGAAAAAAGTTGTAATGTCTGCTCCTTCAAAAGACGATACTCCAATGTTCGTTATGGGTGTAAACAACAAATCATATACTAACGATATGACTTTTGTTTCGAATGCATCTTGTACTACTAACTGCTTGGCTCCTATCGCTAAAGTATTGAACGACAAGTATGGTATTGTTGACGGTTTGATGACAACTGTTCACGCTACTACTGCTACTCAGAAAACTGTTGACGGTCCTTCTATGAAAGACTGGAGAGGTGGACGTGGCGCTGGCCAGAACATCATTCCTTCTTCTACAGGTGCTGCAAAAGCAGTAGGTAAAGTAATTCCTGAGTTGAATGGAAAACTTACAGGTATGGCTTTCCGTGTTCCAACTCCTGACGTATCAGTTGTTGACCTTACTGTAAACCTGGCTAAAGGTGCTTCGTACGAAGAAATTTGTGCTGCAATGAAAGAAGCTTCTGAAGGTGAATTGAAAGGAATTTTAGGTTACACTGAAGATGCAGTTGTTTCTAACGACTTCATCGGTGAAACTCAAACTTCAGTATTCGATGCTAAAGCAGGTATTGCTTTAACTGACACTTTCGTAAAAGTTGTATCATGGTACGACAACGAAATGGGTTACTCAGCAAAAGTTTGTGAATTGATCGAGTACATGGAATCAGTAAAATAATTATACAATTATATACTGTATGAAAAGGGATGCCGAAAGGTGTCCCTTTTTTAGTTGTTGAAGAATTGTCATTGCCATTAAGACGGTGAGCACTGAGACAGAGAGATTGCAAGCAATTGTTAAACTGTAAAATTGCTAAATTGTTAATGCGGGATTCCAGGTACTGGATGCTGTAAACTGCGACTGCGAACTGCGAACTGATTCTTACCAACTACTTCAGAAATCAAAAATCGTTAACCACCATTCTGAATTCTTTACTGATGCTTTAATTCAGGCTACTTTCTACAAGTTAATACCCCATAAGATAGCAATCATCTGAAAGGAGCAAATGATTATCTTCCTTCAGCGCTCCATTCCAAAACACCAAATTAACATAGTCTTTTATAAGATATACTCCATCTTTCATTAGTTGACCATTAACTTATGGAAGATAATAGTTATAAACAATCAGCGCAACATTATCTCCTATAAGATATTGAGGCGCTGATATCTGATAGTCATTCTCTGGTGTATGAAAAAGGTTATCTGACGTAAGATAATGATCATCTTCCATAAGATAATCACTCTCTGACGGAAGCTCTTAGCTTTTGTACACTGAAAAAATGAGATTAAAAGAGATTGAAAAAAGACTGATTCGATCTGATTCGGAAACAGATCTCTCGCTATGCTTCGAGATGACAAGCTTACAAACCTTTGCCTTTCAACTTTTTACTTTTGCCTTGTTTCCTACTCGTAACGCAACGATTCAATCGGGTCGAGTTTTGAAGCTTTTTGCGCCGGATAATATCCCGAAATTATTCCGACCAAAAAGCAAAGTACCACTCCAAGAATTATCCAGGTCCACGGAATAAAGAACGGTGAACCGATCAGTTTTGCCACCCCGTTTCCGGCCAGAATTCCTAAAATAATTCCGACAAAACCACCAATCTGCCCTACCAGGATGGCTTCAATTAAAAATTGCTGCTTTACAGTTGAGCTTTTTGCTCCAATCGCTTTTCGAACGCCAATTTCGCGGGTACGCTCGGTAACGGTAACCAGCATTATATTCATTAAACCTATGGCTGCCCCAAATAAAGTAATCAATCCTATTATTGTTGCTACCAGGGTAATATTTTTAATATTTTCAAGCAGCATATTGGCCAGGTTATCACTTTTTTCAATGTTAAAATCAGTATCATCAAGCGGTTCGAGGTTACGAACAATCCGGAATGAGGCTTCGGCCTGACCGATTGCGGCATCCATAAGTTCGGGCCTGTCCACTTTAATCTGCACATCAAAGTTCATATTTGGCCTCGAAAAATAGGTACGTGAGTTGGTATATGGAATAAAACAAACCATATCGCTGTTCATTCCAAACCCACTGCCTTTTTCTGCCAAAACACCAACAACCTTGTATTTTCCGCTACCAATACTTATTACTTTCTGTATCGGATTTTCACCTCCTTTAAAAAGGCGTTTGGCCAATTCACTTCCTAGCAAAACAACATTTCTGCCGGATTGGATATCATGGTCGCTAAAACTCCGACCCGTTCCAATTTCGTAACCGGCTGTGGACAAATAGTTTTCATCAATTCCTCGAACCGAGATATTCGGATTGGTTTTCTCCGATGCGTATTTCAGGGTTGCTGTTCCGGTTGAATATACCGAGATGGCTGTAGTTGCAGGAAAATCGAACAATTCTTTAAACTCTTTTGCCTGGTAATACGAAATGTATGAATGGTTTTTGGTACGGTAACGGTTGTTTCCAATCTGAACCCGCATTCCCCTACTCGTTATGGTAAAAGTGTTGGCCCCCATCGATGCAAATTCCTGGGTTATCGAATTCTTAATCGAATCAATTGCGGTAAGAATACCTACCAAAGCAGTTATTCCCACTGCAATAATTAACACCGTTAACACCGTTCGCAACAAATTGCTCTTTACCGACGATAAAGCAACTCTGACATTTTCGAAGAATAAGGTTGTAGATCTCATTGAATTTAAAGTTCCCGTTTTTTCCAATCCAGCGCCATTCGATTTTTCTCCATTTACGACTAAAAATCTCCGGCTTGTAACAGCTAAGATACAGATAAGATCAATAGCTTACATCTTTGTTTTTTTTTGTCTTTTCCTATTGGTAGAAATGTGCAGGCAATAATTACCCGTAGCGCGTATTTTTTATGAAATAAAATTCCTTTCCAAATTAAAAAACTTCAATCAACTAATTACCAAAAAATTACTTTATCTTCGCCAACTTGAATTCAGAAAAAATTATAATGGCAAATTTCGAATTAAAAGACGATTTACAAAAGTTTAGTTATGCGCTGGGAATGAGTATTTCAGCTAACCTTATTCAATCAGGAGTAAAAACTGTTCATCCAACGGCTTTTATTACTGCATTACAAGATGTTTTTTCAGGTGTTCCTCCCAGAATGAAACCGGAAGAAGCGAACCAGATTTTGGAGTCATTTATGGCCGAATCGCAGGCAGCTGATGGTGGAAAAAACCTGGAAGAAGGTAAAGCTTTTTTAACTGAAAATGCAAAAAAAGATGGGGTAATTGAATTGCCCAGCGGACTACAATACGAGGTAATAAACGAAGGAGAAGGCGAACTGCCAACTGCAAACGACCAGGTAAAATGCCATTATCACGGAACATTAATTGACGGTACCGTTTTCGATAGTTCTGTTGAACGTGGCCAACCGGCAACATTCCCGGTTAACGGTGTTATTCAGGGTTGGGTTGAAGCGTTGCAGCTGATGTCGGTAGGCTCGAAATGGCGCTTGTTTATACCATCAGACATGGCTTATGGCCAAAACGGCGCAGGTGGAGCCATTGGGCCAAACGCAACTCTTATATTCGAGGTTGAATTATTAGAAATTGTATAACATAGTAAATGAAGGTCGGTTAGACCAAAAAAATTAATCAGATGAAAAATAGCATTATTTATCTTTTAGTAGTTGGGTTAATCGTTGCTGCAACTTCATGTCAGCAAGGTGGCCCTGCAAACGTAAAACTTGAAACCAGTGTTGACTCGGTAAGTTACGCCATTGGTGTTTTGGTTGGTGCCAACAACAAACAACAATTGGAAAGTGCACCTGGAAACGATGAAATGAACCTTGAAGCAATGGCTGCTGCATTCCGTGCGGCATCGCTTGGCGAAGAAGTTTCGATTACTGAAGAAGATGCCAACGCCATGGTACAAAAATTTTTCCGCGATGCCGGCGAACGCGAATCGCAGGCAAATCTTGAAAAAGGAAACCAATTTTTGGAAGAAAATAAAGCACGCGAAGGCGTAGTAACTACCGAAAGTGGTTTGCAATACGAAGTACTTACCGAAGGTACAGGCGAAAAACCAGGTGCTACTGATAAAGTACGCGTACACTACCACGGAACACTAATCGACGGTACTGTTTTCGACAGTTCGGTTGATCGTGGCGAACCTGCAGTATTTGGTGTAAACCAGGTTATTAGCGGATGGACAGAAGCATTACAATTAATGCCTGTTGGCTCAAAATGGAAAGTTTTTATTCCTTCGGAACTGGCCTATGGCCCACGCGGTGCAGGTGGCGATATCGGTCCTAACTCGGCACTTATTTTCGAAGTTGAACTACTGGAAATAGTAGAAGAATAGCAGGTTTCATCATTCCGAGAGAAGAACGACTGAGAAATTTCAACTAGCAGAACATTTCCGAATCAGATTTCGCTCTTCGCTTGAAATAAAAAACTTGTTGATAAAAAAACCCGTTGTCTGAACCAAGGCAACGGGTTTCTTTTTATATCTTCGTTGTTAAATTTTTAGCATCATCCTTTCGAGATTTGCCGCTGGCAAAACGATTCTCAGAATCTCATTGAAACTCAAACAGATTTTGAAACATCCATAGGATAATGCACTGAATACAAAATATTTAATTGATTATGGCATTAAGTGTTAAAGGAAAAGTAGAACAGATTTTAAAACCCGAATCGGGGGTTAGCCGAGCAGGAAAAGAGTGGAAAAAACAGGAATTTGTAATTGAAACAGACGAGCAATACCCACGCAAGGTATGTTTTACTTTATTTGGCGAAAAAGTGGATTTAATTAATGGTTTAAATTCAGGAGAGGAAATTGAAGTTTCTTTCAACCTGGAATCGCGCGAATACAACGGTCGTTGGTTTCACAATATTAATGCATGGAAAATTGATAAAGTAACAGCTGATGAAGGTATGCCTGTTCCGCCACCGGAATTTGGTATGGATGATATTCCGCCTGAACCGGCTGACGACGCAGCAGGAGACCTTCCCTTTTAATTGACGAAGGACAACAGAATAACGATAAATAGAAAATGCTATCTTTGATTAATACAGAGATGGCATTTTTTATTTGGGTCTCTTCACAGATTGGAAAATAATCCACGAATTGAAAAAAAGATTTCTTAAAACGCGCAAGTGAAATTCTAACCCCGCGTAAAAACAGGGTTACCGGGTTTCGATAAACGTGGATTAAAAACATACCCTTCAGCATCAAAAGCCTGCAGCTCTTCAATGCTTTCAATCTCATTTTCGATAATAAAACGAGTCATTAAACCCCTTGCTTTCTTGGCAAAAAACGAAATCATTTTATACTGTCCGTTCTTCATGTCTTTAAATTGAGGTGTAACAATCTCAACATTCAGTTTTTTAGTATCGATGCTTTTATAATACTCGTTTGAGGCCAGGTTGATAAGCACATTGCTGCCCGATTCGGCGATAGCCTCCTCTATTTTTGGTGTTATTTTCTTTTTCCAAAAGGCATATAAATCAGCCGAACGCTGCACCTTTAACTTCGTTCCCATTTCCAAACGATAGGGCTGCATGAGGTCTAAGGGTTTTAACACACCATAAAGTCCTGACAGAATACGCAGTTTTAACTGTAACTTTTGCAATTGCTCTTTGCTAAACGAAGGTGCATCAAGGCCTTGAAAAACATCGCCGCTAAAAGCCAGAACAGCTTGTTTGGCATTCTCGGGCGTAAACGGCTGATGCCAGGTTTGAAAACGCTCGTAATTCAGCTGCCCCAGGCTGGCCGAAATCCCCATTAACTCCGAGAGTTGTTGGGGTTTCATCTTACGCAATTTTACCAGCAGTTTTTCCGACTCATCAAGCATTTCGGGAAACGTATAATCTTGCGTTACCGCAGGCGTTTTATAATCAAGCGATTTTGCCGGTGATATGATTACTAACATAGTTTCTGATTTTTTTCAAAATTAACAGAAAAGCGGTTTTAATGTTCAGATTTCGCCTTTTTGTAAAATCAAGGATAAAGATTAAGATAAAAAAAGCTACCCCAAGAAAGGTAGCTTATAACAAAAACTCAAATCAAACGACATAAATCTAAAAGCTAATTCCAGTTCCTTGAATCATAGCTCTTTTTTTCTCAAAATGTTTTATTACGGTTTTCAATTCCATCTTACGCAATCCAGTATTTGGAATAGTGATCATAAACAGTATCCTGTGCTGAAGGGTGATCATGACGTAAAAGATAGGAATCTTCTACGCCAATGGCATCAACAAACCCCTTGTGCAATACCTTTTTTGCCAATTCCTTTTGTTCTTTAAAAGCCTCGAGAATTACCGGAACGGAAACCTGTTGTTTAATTTTATTGATGAGCACCAGGTTTCTCTTCAGTAAATAATCGTTTGATGACTCAAATTTCATTGAAGAAGCTGTAAGATCAACATTAAAGGCATCAAATCCAGCCAGTTCCAATTCGCTCACACCTTCAAGCACACGTTCTATGCCATTATAGTCAGACCAGGCTTTCTCCCGGCTACGTGCACTTTGTGTTGCTGCAATAAATTTATCATCAATCCGAATGTTCAGCATCACCGGAAAATCGTCGCCACAAACTATTTTTATAGCCTCAACAACCTTATTGGCAAACGCTATACGTTCGCGAATTTCACCTTGCAGATTTGTTATTTTGTTGAATGAAGAATCCAAAACAAACTCAGGTTTTCTGTTTCCGTTAGTAAACTGGGGTCAGGTCAACCTGAATACCATCGAATCCAACAATGCGGGCAACCGTAGCCAATCTCACATACTCATCAATGGCCTGGTCTTCTTCCGCATAACTGTTTAAGGTTACCACCTTATCTTCACGCACCTTATTTTTTGACTCGTCAATGCGTCTGACAAGCAGAAATCCGGGCAAAGCACTGCTAAAACTGGTGTTTACTCCGGCAAAAACTTTTGTTCCAAAGCGATGCACGCGTTCCACCATTTTTTTTAAGCGCTGTATGTATTCGGTCATTTCTGCTCCCGAAGGATAGTCTGTCAGATCTTGTCTGGGCGCATACATTTCTGACGATTGATTGCCGGTAACAATCATTCCAACTCCCTCTTCAGCACGTCGTTCGTAATATTCCATAGTATGGGTGGTAAACATGCCGCTAAATGTTGTAACTCCTTCATCCAGTCTTACTTTTGATACACATCTGTTTTTTACTTCGCAACCATTTATTGCAAATGGCGAAATTAGTTTCTGCTCGTTGTTTTTCATTTGTTTTAATTTTTAATATTCTTAATTCGTATTATCTCGTTTGTTTTACAAATTTAGTATCACCCCTTCCGGTAATCTGCTCTTTACGGTTCTCCAGTCATCCCAAAAAGCTCAAAAAAAAATAAGGCGGGGTGTACATCAAAAAGGGGCAGGCTAAAGAGCCTACCCCCACTTTTGAACTTACAGTAATAACAAACGACACTAACTGTTATTCCCAAAGTTTTTAAAATATCTTATTCGTTTGTATACTGCGTTGCAGTCAATATTCTTAGTTTACCTAATTTGAGCTTATTTCAGATTCTCGGCAATGTATTTAAAGGCATCCATTTTTATTTTGCTGGTTTCGCGAACGGCATTTGAGGCCGATTCGGCACTGCCAAAATGAGCGATAATTACATTGTTGGTTTTATCGATATAAATACCCTGGCCGTAAACCCCGCGTGCCGTCATAACTTGTTTATCCGGATCGTGTATCCACCAGAAATTTTTATATCCGGCAAAATGTTTGTCATATGCGGCACCATCGGTATTACTGCGATAGATACTTCGTTGCCCCGCCATGTATTCTGAAGTAGTTAAATTAAAAGTGTCTTCGATAAATTCTTTGGGGATGACCTGTTCACCATTAAATTTCCCATCATTTAATACAGTATAACCAAAGCGGGCAAAATCGCGCAGGGTTGTCAAAAATCCACCGGTGGCAATCGGGCTAAAGGCAACGTCTGCAAGCATCTGCGCATCGTGTTCAACACCCAATTTTTGCCAAATATGTTCGGCAATAACTTCCTCCAGCGACTGGTTGGTAACCCTTGAAATAATCATTCCTATTACATCAACATTTGGGGAATGGTATTCAAAAACTTCTCCCACATTTTTACTTGCATCGCTTTGTATATTTGGCAAATACTCCATATTTCCCCGGGGCGTATCGTTTGTTTTCGGATCCATCGACATCAGGTCAAAGGCAGGAATCATTCCCACTCGCCGAAAGTATTCGTAATTTACGTTACCCGGCTTTAAATCCTCGTATTCTTCCGAATAATCGATAGCAGTAACCATGTTTAAAAGCTGCTGCACCTTCAAACCTTCAAAGCCACTTCCCTTCATTTCAGGAATATATTCCTCTACCTGCTTGTCCAAATCAAGCATACCTTTATCGGCAAGAATTCCGGCTAACACCCCCACAAGCGATTTTGTAGATGATGCCCACAGGTGCAGATCTTTTTGTTTAAAATCTCCAAAATATTGTTCGTAACGAATTACGCCATCTTTTATCACAATAATTCCATCGGTATCGTCGGCAACCAAGGCATCGAGTACACTTTGCCCGTTTCCGCCGTTAAACTGATCGTGAATAAAGTCGGGGGTACTATTTCGCGGAAAATTAACAACTGCCCCACCCCTGGGAACCATTAATGAAGAATAGATACCCATATTCCGGAATGCCCATTTGTTGTAAGGTTGCTCAAAAGCATTCATAAATGTTACCTGCGATTCGGCACTGGCCGGAAAACCATCCATGGCTTTTGCTGCTATTTTTTCTTTTTGCTCCAGTACCTGTTTTTTATTGCTCCGCACTTTGCTATTGGCTATCAGCAAAATACCGGCTAATAAAACCAGGGCCATTGCCCCTCCTCTTAAAACTGTTTTTCTTTTCATTGCATTTCGTTTTATCGTTATTACTGATGCAAAGATGCCGGTTTACCAGCTGCCATTCGGCTCATAAAAGCTCAGGCGAAGTCCCATTCGGTTCAGTTCTTTTTAGCTATAATAAAGGCGAGACGTTATAGCTGAGCTAAAACAATCTCGCCTGTGAGGATATGTTAGTTGGCTATTGGAGTATGAAGCGTACTATTTTCGACATGCCGGCTTGTTACTCCAAAACGCCTTATTATTTTATCCACACGCTTCCTGATAAATTTAAGGAAGAGATGCTACCGTCTCATTTGCGACGGAGTTGGTGCCGGTGCTGGCCGGGTTGCCGGTTGCATTGGCCGTGTAGCTGGCTGACTTGGCCTCATAATCGGCTGCGCGGGCCTGTGTATCGGTTGTGCAGGACGTACATCAGGCTGCACGGGCCGGGTTCCTGGCTGGCTGGGCATGGTACCACCTGGCTGTACAGGCCTTGTACCGGGCTGAGCGGGCAGTGTCGACGGCTGAGCAGGTCGCCTGTCGGGCTGGGCCGGCAGTTGAGCAGGTTGCTGCGGGCGTCCCGGACGCTCAATCGGATGCTCGGGTTTTGGCCGGTGATGCGGCGGACGATAGTGTGGCGGACGGTAATACGGTGGCCGGTAGCCATACCAGTGCCAGTTCCAACCCCATCCCCAGTGCCAATGCCAGTTCCAGTAAAACGACGAGCGGAACCAGGGCGAATAAACAGGTACCCATCCGTAAAACGGATCGTAGAAGAAACCATAACCGTAGGTCATGGGATGATGGTAGTAAAACCGACCATGCCATCCGTGGTAATGAAATCCGGTACCGAAAACTACTGTTGGACCATAAACATACGACCCGGTGTAGCCCGATGTGTATCCGGTATAAACCACCCTGTCGGTATTCTTATAAATATGAACGAACTTTATATTGTAAAGCGGATTATCGGCCGGAATTTCTTCAACCCCTGCCGGACGCTGTGTTGCAATTTGCCATGGTCCGTAAGGCGATGACGAATTGTACCATACTGCCTCATCAACCAGGTAATAGCTGTTATTCCATTGAATTACCGGACTCGAGGTGTTTACAGCATAGCTCAGGTTGGTTCCGTCGATAGCTGCAAACTCACGATCTCCATTATACGCCACTTTTGTATCTAAAGTGGTGGAAATATCATGCCGGGTTACCGAAGGCACCTGTGCATCGCGCACAGCATTTTCGGCAGCTTTTGTTCCGGGTACGCTTACCAGCACATTGGCTTTATCGTGATTTTCCGGAATTTGGGCAAAACCGGCAGGCAAATCACCCGGAGCCAGGTACTGCCAGTTTCCCTCCAGCTTATCCGAAACAAACCAGCGCCCCGAAAACAAGGCATAGTATGTATTGGTATCCACCTGCCTGAACACTTCTGCATCAGAATTTTCAACATAAACCAGTTTCGTATTCGGAATAAGAACGTATTTCGGGCTACCATCGGTAGAAATCAATTCTGCCGGTTCGGTGCTAAAAATAAGGTCAGGAATTATCCTTGCCTGGTATTGCTCGTTTTGCATGCTGTCGTACAATTCGCGGGCATGTTTTTTCATTACCCGCTTTACACGGTTTGGCACATCATCGTTGTACTCCCACCCCTGCAGGGCATTTTCAGAGGTAAACCACAAGCCACCACCATACATATAATAGGTATCTCGTTTGTTATCCTTAACAATAAATGCACCGGCATTGGCAATTTTCGAAAAACGTTTATCCAGCTCTTCATAAAAAGGCTCGCCATTTACAATAATCAACGCTGCTGGCTGATTGGTATAAATAATTGGTGGTGCCTTTTCGTTAAATCGTGTTTCACCGCTTGCATTCGATGATCTGAAAACCTTGTCGATAGTGCTTTTAGGAAGCTCTTTAAACTGCGACTTTAATTCTGTGTAAAAAGCTTTTTCAATTTTCGCCTTTTCTTCCAACGAAAGATCTTCGGCCAGGCGAATGTCATTTACTTTCCAGTTTCTAATTTCATACATACTTGAGGAATTTCCATCCTCAAAATCAAATTCGGCCCAGAACGAGCCAAAGAGTTCATCTGCCGAGCCCTTCTTTTTTGCCAGAAATACACTCGACATTTCCATCGTTCCGTTATTGCCTGCTTTAAACTCAGGCGAAACATTCAGTATTTCTACTGAGAATTCATTGTCCGGGTTTTTTGTGTCCTTATCCCCGGCGATTTTGGTTGATGCAAATCCACCTAAAGAAAGCATCACAACCAGGACTGTACCTAATAGTGCTTTCATAACCTTCCTGTTTTAATTGTTATTACTAGTACAAATATGTTGGATTACCGGCTGGTTTTTTAACCAGAAAAGACCAGGAATTATCCCAAAAAGACCAAGTGTATCTTTTGCAGGTATTTGCTGACCACGAAACCAAATCCGCTTTAAAATAGATTGCACTAAAGACAAAACGAAAAAGCCCGGCACTAAATACCGGGCTTTTCTCAATCAATTGTTCAATCTAAATTCAAATGCCATAAGTTCGTCCTTATTCAGGATTAACTATTGGAGGCTGCTCTGGAGAGACCTCAATCGGCTGAGCCGGAAGTGGATCTTCGTAATAATAATCGTCGGAACATGATGCCATTGTTACTCCAATACCTGCTAATAATACAAATGCTACTGCTAATCTTTTTAATTTTTTCATCGTTTTAAATTTTAAAGTGTTATTACTGTTTGTTTATTTGTTCGATACAAAGATGTGGGCTTTTCAAGCCGTATTTTGCTCTTAAAAGTCCAGCTTAAGTCCCAAAGGGTTCAATAGTATAGTTACCTGCCAGCGCTCCGAAATTGGATTTATGATGCGAAGTAATTAATTGTAGTATCTTTGCCGCGGTTTAGAACAAAAACAGAGGGGAAGCGTTTTGGTAGCATTGTGCTCTTTATTCACGGTTATTATTTTGTGAGCCCTTGTTTACCAAAGAAAACAATAATGAAATTTGAAGATTTAAAATTACATCCTGTAATACTTAAGGCATTAAAGGATGAAAACTATACGGAACCAACCTCCATACAGGCACAGGCCATTCCGCTGGTATTAGAAAAACATGATGTATTGGGTAGTGCACAAACGGGCACTGGAAAAACAGCCGCTTTTGCCATACCAATTATTCAGCATTTAATAAACAACTCAGAACACGAAAAAGGCCGGCGACGGATTAAAGCGCTGGTGGTTACCCCAACCCGCGAGCTGGCCATACAAATTGGCGACAGTTTTAATGCTTATGGCAAATACAGCAGGCTGTATAATACCGTAATTTTTGGAGGGGTGCCGCAAAATCCGCAGGTACGTCAGCTGCAAAAAGGCATCGACATACTTGTGGCCACTCCCGGACGCTTACTCGATTTAATCAGTCAGAATCATATTTCGTTGCAGCACATCAAGTATTTTGTGCTCGACGAGGCCGACCGCATGCTCGATATGGGGTTTATTCACGACATTAACAAACTGCTGAAGCTATTACCCAAACAGCGGCAATCGTTGTTCTTTTCGGCTACCATGCCAAAAAACATTGTAAAGCTTTCGCAACAAATTCTGGTGAACCCCAAAAAAGTGGCGGTAAACCCGGTTTCGTCAACCGCTGAAACCATACAGCAGCAAATCTATTTCACCAACAAAAGCGATAAAAAGAACTTGCTGTTGCATATTCTTAAAAATGAAGAACTGGAACAGGTTCTGCTGTTTTCGAGAACCAAGCACGGCGCCGACCGGATTGTGCGAAACCTGCGCAACAAAAAAATTGAAAGTGCAGCTATTCATGGCGAAAAAAGTCAGAACCAGCGCCAAAAAGCCCTGTTGCGGTTTAAAAAAGGAGAAATACGGGTGCTGGTAGCCACCGATATTGCGGCACGCGGAATTGATATTGACAAACTGCGTTATGTAATTAACCACGACATACCCAACGAGCCCGAAACCTATGTACACCGTATTGGCCGCTGTGGCCGGGCCGGCGAAGAAGGTATAGCCATTTCGTTGTGCGAGCCCGAAGAAAATGCTTATGTAAAAAGCATTGAAAAGCTGATAAAGCTAAAGATTGAAGTTGCCGATAACAATCCTTTTCCGCAGACCGACAAGCCGATGAATGCCAATGAAAAGAAAGCATTTGAAGCTGAAAAACAGCGAAAACGACAGGAGTTTTTTGCCAACCGTAATAAAAAACGAGGCAACCAAAACCCGGGATTCAGACGGAAGAAAAGGTAGTTACCACAGGAGAACTTTATTAATTCATATTTCTGGTCTTATCGACAAGGGCACGGATTACCCTTCGCTGGTGCGGATTTGTAATCCGTACCTCAGCCGCAGGATTATAAGTAAATTTGCGGGGAACTGCCCCGAACGATTCATAATTAAGTACCATTGTTGCATCGTTTTCCTGCCGGAGGCAATACTTTTTGGCCTGAACCAAAAAGTATTCAAAAAGTTCGAGGCTGCTTTTGCCCTTAGCATTTACCCTTCATAAAACCTAACTTCGGACGGCTGATCTCTTCGTTTCCTCAGAGCTTGCCGCTCTCAGTAAGATTTTATTTTGATTAAATACACGTGCAAAAGAGGCCGGAGCGTTTCAATATGCGTCGTTTTTTTTACAGCGGTTTTTGAAAAAAATAAATTAGGGCTTTATGCAGGCGCCACGCTGGCGCGGATTTGTAATCCGTGCCATTGCTGAAAGCAATACTATTTTATTACAATTACATCCAGTAAACCGTTTTCTCCGGTGTAATCAACAGCACTGCTATAAACATAGTCCTCGGCTTTAAAAACCAAA
>Ga0207830_100253_pt1 | contig 14667 bp, 15 predicted proteins | sample TtanPargueraPR_6_FD_187740 | JGI IMG/M metagenome (GOLD analysis project Ga0207830, IMG submission 187740) | Aerobic enrichment media microbial communities from Bioluminiscent Bay, La Parguera, Puerto Rico - Tt and E2 (3) (SPAdes) | ecosystem: Environmental > Aquatic > Marine > Unclassified ... | reverse complement strand
CCATTAAACTAAATCGTACAATCAAGAGGGTCGCAAAAGCATCGGATAGCGTTAAGCTGGACCATTTGATTGAGCTGAAGAATAGTAAGGTGAAATTTACGCCAGAAGACGCTATTTTCACCCACAAGATGCCGAATGGAAAAATCGCATTTCTTGAAAAGGGACATGAGGGAGCAGGCCTTACGCACATTTTACGCCCCACTAGAGTGAAGCAGTTTGAAAGTATTGGCATTCAGAAAGACCAGATTGTGAATTATCTACGTACTGCTCTTACTCAAGGGAAAAAAGTTGGGACAGTCAGCAAATCCAATCCTAGAGGGGTGTATGAAGTCATGGTAAATGGAAAAAAACAATATATTGCCATTGGAATAAGTGACAACGGCTATATTGGAACTGCTCACCCAGAGTCATCGTTTAAGGGGATAAATTAAAATGAAAAAAATTAGGTTAATGCTTGATTCGTTAGGTGATCCGCTTTTCAATGAGTCCCCCGATCAAATAGGGGCTATTGATGCTGATGATTTACCTATAAGCAGCGATCTTATTCGAGACATTATTCATTGGGATAGGGTATATCAAGCGGGACTTGCGAAGGATTGTTCGTATTTTGGCTTTTCTGATCCCAAGGCAAACAATCTATTACGCGAAGCAATCAATTTAGAAGGACAATGCTTATTTGAACGCTTACAAGAAGAACTTCGTGGAAAATATGAAGTTGAGTATACACCATTTTGAAAGAGAGAACACCAGATCCTAAACCACACGGCCCGCTTCAGCGGGCCGTGTGGTTTTGTTTGGCAGTCCTTCCTGAGTTCCTGCTTACGAGATCGCTCCATACTGATTCTTTTCGCGAAATCTGGGGACACAATACTATTTTTTTGACATTCAAAATCTCATGGCACGCCTAGCACGAGTAGTGGCCCCAGAGCTTCCCCATCACATAACACAGCGGGGTAACCGCAGGCAGCAGGTTTTCTTCTGCGAGGAAGACTATCAAATCCACCTTGATCTCATGCGGGAATGGTGCGCGAAGACCGGCGTGGAAATCTGGGCCTACTGTCTGATGCCCAACCACATTCATTTGATCGCGGTTCCGCAGGCTACCAACGCACTGGCGCGAGTAATTGGCGAGGCGCACAGGCGCTATACCCGCCACATCAATTTCCGGGAAGGTTGGCGCGGTTATTTATGGCAAGGGCGGTTCGCTTCGTTTGTCATGGACGAACGATATTGCCTTTGCGCGGCCCGGTACATCGAACTGAACCCGGTGCGTGCAAAGCTCTGCAAGTCGCCGGAAGAGTATCCTTACAGTAGTGCCTCGGCCCATCTGGCCGGTGAAGATGATTCGTTGGTCAAGGTGGCTCCCCTGCTTGACATCGTCGGCGACTGGAGCAACTTCCTGCATCAACGCGATGACGAAACCGAGCCCTCCCTGAAGGGCCACGAGCGTACAGGCCGTCCTGCTGGCACAGAATCATTTCTAAAATTGCTTGAAAGAAAACTTGGACGAAGAATCATGCCTGGAAGACCTGGACGGCCTAAGAAAAAATAGTATTGTGTCCCCAGATTTGTCCCAGATTTCAGAGACTTCCCACCTCAAAGGGGTTTGCATCGTATCTTCGGGCATCAGGCCCGTGTATAGCTGGTAGAAACTTCCTGCGCCGTTTGCAGCACTTCCCTGACCATTTTGCCTGGGTCATCATTGTAGAGGTTCAAGCCAGAAAATGAAATGGCTGCAATGACTTTTTTCTGATGATAAACGGGGGCTGCAACGCATTGAAGCAGATAATGGTACTCCCGGTCGTCCAGAGCGTACCCCTGTTCCCGAACGGTTTCCAAGACCTTCAGAAGCTCAGCGTTGTTATCGATGGTTCTGTCCGTGAATTTGTGGAGGGTCATTTTTCTGAGCAGCGCATCTCGTCTAGCGGGCTGCATGTAGGCCAGCAGAACCTTGCCCGTGGCCGAGGCGTGATGGATACCGAAAGAGCTTGGCCTTCGCGCTATCATAACAGCGTCTTCCGGATGGTATTGGAAACAATAGTCCAGCTCGCTGTCGGAAAGCAGTACCAACGATGAAGACACGTTGTTGCGTTCCGAGGCTTGAGTAAGCAGCGGCTCGGCCACGTCGCAGAGGTCTTGCTTCTGGACATATGCGTTCCCTATCTCCCTGGCCTTGGGGCCGACAAAAAAAAGACGGTCACTCTTGCGAAGATAGTGCATCACCACGAGGGTGGAAACGATGTCAAAAAGACTGGTTTTCGGAATCTCCAGCTGTTCTTCGAGTTCCTTAAGCGTGCACCCCTTAGGCGATTGCGCCACCAACGACAATATAAGCAATGATCGCTGAACTGTTCTGTTGATTTTCATGACGTAAGCTTATTCCTCGTTCCAAGAGAGCTGTCAATACACGGACGGCCTTTGTCTTAAACATAGACAAAGGCCGCTCCAAGGTGCGAATCAGGCCTCCTGCGGAACAGGTCGGGTTCTTTCTTGACGGACACTGCGTTTGTACACGATGAACGACATCACCATGCCCATGGCTGCCACTGCTGCGAGGAAGGTAAAGATCATGTTGTAACCGCCTTTATCGTGAGCATCCAGCCAGCTGCCAAACATGGCAGAGAAGAAGAAGTCGGGAGCGTAGCCGATAATGGAGGCAACGCCGATGGCAGTTCCAACTACCTTGAGGGGGATGCCTGCTTCACGAACAACGGAAAAGACAAGACCATAGAGCATGAGTCCCACTGCGCCCGGAATCAAGGTGTACAGGCTGATGGCAAATGTGCTCATATCAGAAGGAAGGAACATCACACCGGCTATAAGTCCGGCCAGAATTGCGAACAGCACGGTGAAGAGCTTGGAAGTTGAGCCAAGCACCCGGTCTGCCAGATAGCCGCCGAACGGCGCGAGCAGGTAGAACAGATAAGTGCGGATGATGGAAAACACGCCGGACTCTTCTACGGACAGGCCGACGACGCTGGTAAGGTACGGCGTGAAATAGCTTGTGCTGGAGTAGATGGCGTAACCGGCGAATACAATGAAGGAAAAACACCACAACATGGGGTTTTTCGCCAGATCACCCACCACGGAGAAGTCAAACTTGTCAGCTTCGGAGCTATCGGTTTTTTCGTCACTTACCAGGAACATAACCAGGAATCCGGCTACAATCATTGATAACGCCATGACTACAACTGCATAGAACAGGCTCTGACGAGGGTCCGAACCATAAGTGAAGGCCTGGAGTGCAAGACTGTTTACAACAGCACCGGTGATGCCGTTGCCTGCGTAGTAGATGCCATACAATCGGGCCTGCTCGTTCTGATCACCGGCCATGCCGATGGCCTTGAGAAGCGAGGTCCAGAATACAAAGGCCGTGGACAGTGCAAAAAGAAACCAGATGGCCAGCGACAGAGTGTAGCTGAATGTGAGGCTATAAAGAATCCCCAGACCGGCAGTACCGAACAGGGAAAAGGTGATGGCCTTTCGGGGAGATATCTTATCCGTAATCAGTCCGCCCGGGATGTATGAGAGAATGCATCCCAGTGCGTACATACTGAGAAGAAATCCGGATTGGGTGTTGTTAATTCCCATGACCTCCAACTGAGTATCATAAAATACATATTTAATGTACGGCAGGGTGTAGATGGAACCACCGGATATGGATAGCGCCAGAATGGCAAGATATTTGGAAACGGTAGATTTCATACTGAACTCCTGAGGGTTGTTTTGCCAGGAAGACCGAACAAAACCGGCCTGGACCTCAACTCAAACACTGCGCGAAATTATATCAAAAGGCCGGGAGTGGAACCACAATCCGCCTCCGGCCACTGGTTGTTAATTTGTCGGAAGGTCAGGAAAATCAGACTTTCCGGGGGCAAACAGTTCCCGCGCCACCTGGCGAGTTGTCTTGCCGCTCTGAATAGACTGTTCAAAAACCCGTCGGGTCTGTCTGCGGATGATGTCCATGGTATCGTTTGCAATAGCCTCGGGTTCGGGCTTGACGAGCCCGAATACCACCACTTCGTAAATACGAATGCCGCCCATATTGGTGACGAAGTCCACACAAATGTCCACGCCCTTGTCCGCAAGTACTGCATCTGCTTCAGGGGTAACAGGAATGTTGGCAGCCTCCACTATGAGGGATGCTTTCACCCGGTCGACGTTATCCTTGTTAATGACATCTTCCAGGGCAGCCGGAACCAGAATGTCGCATTCAACGTCCAGCCATTCGGTATTGGAGAGAACTTTATAGTTGGCTTCAAAGGCAGCAGGGTCCATTTCGCCTTTTGGTTTTCGGGTGGCTATAAGCTTTTTGACATCCAACCCGTCTTCGCAGGTCACAAAACAATTTGCATCGGCGATCCCCACAACCTTGTAACCCCATTTGTCCAAGGCATTCGCCATGCTGGCTCCGGCGCAGCCGAACCCTTGAAGCACTACACGCGCAGTCGGTTCATTTCCTTTAATTCTCCAGGCCTCGTCCAAAGCTGCGGCGCAACCGTAGCCGGTGATCATGTCATACATGAGAAAGCCGTCATAAATCATTCTGCAGACTTCATCGTGATCCTTGATACGCTTCTGCTGTTCAACATCTTCACGCATGGCCTTGGTCTGCGGCAGCCCGATACCCAGATCGTCGAGAATTTCAAGCACGTCACCGTAGTCCACACCGAGGTCTCCGCCGATGGACACGCCAGAGTTGATGTAGGGGGACATGGCTGTAAGGTACCGACGCAGCACGTCTTTGGCGTCCTGAGCTTTGTAATCATAAGCAATGCCGCCTTTGCAGCCGCCTGTGGTTTCGGACTCGCAGGCATTATACTTGTAGCCCATGGCCGTAGCTAAACGGACGACTTCTTCGGCAGTGACGGTTGGGTGCATTCTGGTTCCGCCACCACAGTAGTTGTTGACGAAATTGTATGCGCACAACCACCCTTTTGCGTCTGTTTCCGTGTCGTTCCATTCCACGAGGATGTAAGGTTTGTTTTCAGCCATACCGTTGCCCCTTTTTTTCGTTGACCTTGTGTCTAAAAATCACCGGTCGATCTCACCATACGAGGTGTTCAAATTGCGCCGATGCACATCTTGCCAATGACATGAATTGAGCTCTTATCGTCGAAAATGAGTTTAGCGAATCAATGTCCTCTTACAATTTTATTTCACAAAGGGCTCTTTTGTTCGCATATCCGTATAACTTGACCCATATTCGAATCCATTGACCATTTGCTGTCAGAGCGATTAATTCTGCATTTAACACTGCGTGAAATTGTGGCTTTTTCAAATCAAAACACAAACGTAAACAAGCATGGCAGCAAAGCGAGTTTTGCAAATGACGAAGAAAAAAAAGAAAAGAATCGTCACCCAGAGCAACAACCGTTGCAAGGGCTGTCGATTTTGCGAAATCTCATGTCCAGCGGAAGCTATTTCGGTTTCCAGCGAGGTCAACGCAAAGGGCTATAATTACATGGAAATCGATCATAAGAAATGTACTACCTGCGGTGTCTGCTATACCGTTTGTCCCGACTACGTATTCGAAATCATAGAGGTGGCCTGAGATGACCCGTGCATTCATGAAGGGCAATCACGCATTGGCTGAGGCAGCCATCCGGGCCAACATGACCTTCTTTGGAGGCTACCCCATCACCCCGCAGAGCGAAATTCTCGAATACCTCTCCGATAATCTCCCCAAGGCGGGCGGTACGTTCCTGCAGGCCGAATCCGAACTGGCGGGCGTCAACATGGTGTATGGCGCCGCCGCGGCAGGCCACCGTGCAATGACCAGCTCTTCAGGACCGGGTTTCAGCCTGCTTCAGGAAGGCATTTCCTACATTGCCTCAGCGGAACTTCCCGCAGTGTTCGTAGACGTGCAGCGATACGGTTCCGGACTGGGTGACATATTTCAAGCCCAGAGCGATTATTATGTCGCCACCCGTGGAGGCGGCCACGGAGACTATCGCGTGATCGCTTATGCTCCGGCATCGGTGCAGGAAACAGTTGATCTGGTGGGCCTCGCATTCGATAAGGCCGAGCAATACCGCAACCCCTGCCTTATTCTTTCTGACGCCTCCATCGCCCAGATGATGGAACCGGTCGTCTTTCCTGAGAAACGGAAATGCGATCCGGATCACGAATGGGCGGTTCGGGGCAAACGTGGTGGCGATTTCAAAAAAATCACCTCGACCATGTACTACACTGAAAACTTCGACCAATACATCCACGACAAGTACGCCACCATTCAGGCCAATGAACAACGCTGGGAAAGCATACAGGCAGAGGATGCCGAAATAGTGCTTGTGGCCTACGGCATCAGTTCCCGTATCTGCAAAGAGGCTGTTTCCACAGCCCGTGCCGAAGGCATAAGACTCGGACTGATCCGCCCCATCACCGTGTGGCCTTTCCCCGAAGAAGCCTTTGACGGGCTGGGTAAAGGCCTACGGGCCTACCTCACCGTGGAACTCTCCGCCCTGCCCCGACTGCGTGACGATGTCATGCTGGCTACTGGCATGAAGACTCCGGTGCACCATTTCCTGGCTGGGAATACTGTCCCCTCCTCCCAAACCATCGTGAAACAGGCCGTCGCCCTGTTGGAAAAATAGAGGTTGTCATGACAGAAAAAAGAATACCCAAAACACTGGTTGAGGATAACAAGTTCTGTCCGGGCTGCGGGCACGGCATTATCAATCGGGTGTTGGCTGAGGTTCTTGAAGAGATGGAGCTGGTCGACATGGCTATCGGGTCGGTGGCGGTGGGTTGCGCCTGTTTAATGATCGACACTTTCGGCACTGACTGGGTTCAGGCCGCCCATGGTCGCGCAGCCGCCGTTGCCTGCGGCATCAAACGGGTGCGTCCGGAAAATTTCGTTTTCACCTATCAGGGCGACGGAGACTCCCTGGCCATCGGCTTTTCCGAAACCATGTACGCGGCGGTACGCAACGAAAACATCACTGCCTTCATCGTGAATAACGGCATTTTCGGCATGACCGGCGGCCAGATGGCACCCACATCACTGCCGGGACAGCGGACCACGACCTCCCCCGCAGGGAAAGATCCGTCTCTGGCGGGCCAGCCGCTCAACATCATCAACCAGATGCGTCAGCTTCCCATCGCTTATCTGGCCCGCGGCAGTGTGGGCTCCTTCAAGGAAATCATCAAGCTCAAGAAATACATCAAGGCTGCAGTGACCAACCAGATTGAAGGCAAAGGTTACGGACTGGTGGAAATCCTGTCTCCTTGCCCCACCAACTGGAAAATGACCATGCGGGGCGCTCTAGACCATATGGGTGACAATGTGAAGAATTTTTTCCCTACCGGAGAATTCATCAAAGAGGGAGTACACACTGATGCTTAGCGTAATTTGTGCCGGATTCGGCGGACAAGGCGTGCTCACGGCAGGATTGGTATTGGCCAACGTTTCCATGGCCGGAGGACAGCAGGTCACATGGGTTCCCTCCTACGGTTCGGAAATGCGCGGCGGAACGGCAAGCTGTCGGTTGCGCATCAGCGATTCTGAAATTCTAAACCCCTTCTTTGATCAGGCGGATGTGCTTATCGCCATGAACCAGGAATCCGTGGACACAATGCAGGACATGGTTGCCAAGGACGGCACAATCATCGTGAACTCCACCATGGTGGACATAAGAACTGTCCGCGATGGCATGCGTATGATCGACGTTCCGGCAACGGCTCTTTCCTCGGAAATGGGCAATCCCCGAGGTGCCAACATCGCCATGCTCGGAGCAACCATTGCCGCCACCGCCCTTTTCCCGGTGGAGTCCTTTGCCGATGGCATCGACTCCTATTTTGACGCCAAGGGTCGCAATACCCCCCTCAACCGTGCCTGCTTCCTTGATGGAGCCTCGGCCGTAAAGGGAGAATAAATCCATGAGCATGAAACAACTGCTTTCTCCAAAGTCCATGGCCGTCATCGGAGCCAGCGACAAGGAAGGATTTGGCGGCGACACCTGTCGCAATGTTCTGACTTATGCGCCAAACAGCAACGTCTATTTTGTAAACCCCAAACGTGCGCAACTTTTTGACCGCCCGTGCTACAGCTCTGTCTCGGCTATTCCCGAAGACGTGGACATGGTCATTATCTGTACCCCGCAAAAAACTGTTATCCCGCTTCTGCGGGAGGCAGCAGCCAAAGGCGCCGGCGGAGCCGTTGTTTATGCCAGCGGCTATTCCGAAGTCGGCACAGAAGAAGGAAGACAAGCCGAAGAAGAACTCAAGTCGGTATGCGATGAACTGGGTATCGCCTTGATGGGGCCCAACTGCGCCGGATTCATGAACTACAATGATGGAGTCAGCGCCTTCGCATTCATTTCAGAAGAACGGGACCGGAAAGGTGGAGTGGGCATTGTCTCCCAGAGCGGGCAGCTCTGTCTTTCGCTTATGGACAGCCCCAACATGCGCTTCTCCTATTCCATATCTTCAGGCAACAGCAGTGTCGTCACCATGGAAGATTATTTGAAATACCTGATTGACGACGAGCAAACAAAGGTGATCGGGCTTTATTTGGAGGGTGTCACTGATCCGGAAAAATTTCTGCGCTGTCTGAAAAAAGCGGCTAAAATCCGAAAACCTGTCGTCGTGCTCAAAACCGGCCGCAGTGAGAAGGGCAGCATGGTAGCTGCCTCGCATACCGGCAGTCTGGCGGGAGCGGACAGGGTGTATGACGCTATCTTCGAAAAGTTTGGCGTTATTCGCGTGGATGACCTTGAGGAATTGCTGGCCACTACGGTGCTGTTTTCCACCTTGCCAGAATTGCCAAAAGGAACGGGTTTCTCGGCTATCAGCCTGTCCGGTGGTGAAACCGGCATGTGTGCTGATCTGGGCGAGATGTACGGTATCGACTATCCCGACTTCACCGATACGACGCTGGCAAAGTTGAATCAATTGCTGCCCGCGTATGCCAGTCCGGCCAACCCGCTGGATTCCACTGCATCCATCTCCTATGACTCGGACATATATGCCGGAACTCTCCAGGCCGTGATGGATGATCCGGGAGTGGACATGGTCATTCTGGGGTACACGCTATTGTTGGATATTGCTGATCCAGCCATCCACTATATGGCCGACGGAATTCAAAAAGTTGTGGAAGGCGGTAACACCAAGCCCGTAGCCATGCTTCCCTTTGTGGAGAACAGCCGCAATCCGGAATATTTGAACAAACTTGCAGAGCTGGGAGTCCCCGTGCTCCCCCCTCCTGCATATGCCTTTAAGACACTGGGGCATCTCAAAAAGTTCATAGAGTATAATCCGACGGCCCATAGGCTTGAAGCAGCTGTACCGCAAAAAACCATGGGCGAAAAACGCCGCACTCTTTCTGAATTCGAAAGCATGGAACGCCTGTCCGGTTATGGCATCCCACTCCCTGAGGGGGCAATTGTCACCAATGCGGATCAGGCTGCAGAACAAGCCGAAAAGCTTGGCTATCCAGTGGTCTGCAAAATTGCTTCGGCAGATATCGGGCACAAGTCGGACATGGGCGGTGTCATGCTACATTTGGCTGACGGGGAAAGCGTACGTCTGGCCTTTGAGCAGATTATGAAAAATGCGCGAGCCAACGCACCGGCTGCCAAAGTGGATGGTGTTTTTGTTCAGCGAATGCTGGAGCCCGGCCTTGAAGTTATTGTGGGGGTGAGCAACGATCCGCAATTCGGCCCTTGTATTCTGTGCGGTCTGGGCGGCGTCTTTGTGGAAGTGTTCAAGGACACGGCCATGCTTCCAGCCCCGGTCTCCGAACAGGAGGCTCTCGGGATGCTCAACAGCCTGCGTTCGCAGCCACTTTTTGGCGGCTATCGCGGTCAACGACCGCGAGACCTTGGTGCCCTTGCAAAAACCATTGCCCGTATCTCGGAATTCGCCGCCGAACACCGAAACTCTCTTGCTGAACTCGATTGCAACCCTGTCTTTGTATATGAGCAGGGGGCTGGCGTGTTCGCTGCGGACGCTCTCGTGGTGCTGACTGAATAATCGAAAAACAGGCTGCTCCGCCTTGCCTCAGCGGGGCAGCCTGTATGAAATTATGCGGCGCCTATCAAGGAGAACACGTGCATATTATCGATTACTTTGTTCTGGCCCTGTATTTCTGTACTCTTCTTATTATTGGCTTTCACGCCAACAAACGTCATAAGGACATTGACGATTATTATGTCGGGGGTAGAAAAGTCGGGACGCTGCCGTTAGCGGCTCTGTGGATGTCGTCATGGGTCGGTGGGGCCGCCATCGTGGGGAGCGCTGAGAAGTCGTATCAGGTAGGCATCTCTGCCTTATGGTATGCCTTAAGTATATTTATCGGTTTTATCCTGTTCGCCCTGACCTGTGCATCACGCATCAAAAAATTGGGTGATACCCATAAACACATCACGTATCCAGATCTGATCGAGGAGCGTTATGACAGCCGGACACGAATGATAAGCACCCTGACCACTGTAGCCGCTTACCTCGGATACATCGCCAGTCAGTTAATCGCCGCTGCTCATATCATTGCCGCCATTAGTGGCCAACCATTGGGGATCTCTTTTATCGTGGCGACCACGGTCACCGTAATCTACACTTCCATGGGTGGCTTCTTTGCCGTGGAAGCCACGGACAAGTTTCAATCCCTGCTTATACTCGGAGGCATCACTCTCGTTACGGTCCCGCTAACATGGAACCACATGGGCGGTATCGAAAGACTGGCAACGGAACTGCCTGCGGATTTCTATGATTGGGGCAGCTGGGGCTGGGGCACTATTCTCGCCATGGTCACCAGTATGATCCTGACTTTTTTTACATCAATGGACAGCTTCACCCGGTGCTACGCTGCGTCCTCCTGCAAAATTGCGCGAAAAGGCACTCTTTATGCTGCACTGGCCGCGCTGATCATCTCCTGCTCCATTTGCTTCCTCGGTATGAGCTCAAGAGTGATTTTCCCGGGCGGTACGGGTATTCCAGACGGTGCCTCGGCATTGGTGGGCCTAATCATGCATGTTCTACCCGTGGGTATCAAGGGGCTGCTGCTGGTAGCCATCCTATCTGCCATAATGTCCACAGCCGATACCTGTATCCTTTGTGCGTCGTCAAATCTGACAAGTGACATTTATCATCGCTACATCAATCCTGCGGCCTCCAGGGAGGCCGTACTCAGGTTGTCCATTGCCAGTTCGGTATTTGTAGGTGTCGCAGGAGCCCTCATCGGGTGGTTTTTCAAGGATATCATGTCCATCCTGATCATGGCATTCACATTTAACTCCGCAGGGTTGTTCTTTCCTACCATGGCAGTGTTCTTCTGGAAGCGTGCCACTTCAGCTGCGGCCTTCTGGAGCATGTCCGCTGCACTCGGCACCGTATCTTTTTGGTATGTCGGCCAGGGCCTGTATACCGAAAACCCTTGGTTTGCCATCGATCCGGTTTGGCCAGGCCTGCTGGTGTCAGCCGTTAGCTTCGTCACATTGACGCTCATGGCTTCAGGGGAGTACACAAATAAAAAATTTCGACCGCGTAATACGCTGGTGTAACATTCTTTTTTCAAGGGTAGTAATGCTCAAGTCTTGGATCTTTCTTTATGTAGCCATTTTCAGTGAAGTATGCGGAACCATGTGCCTTAAAGCAGCCGACGGCTTCTCTCGCCTTTTGCCAAGTGCTGGTGTTGTCCTGTTTTACGCTGTTTCGTTTTTTTGCATGTCCAGAGCCATGCGGCAAATTGACGTTGGTGTGGCCTATGCCATCTGGTCCGCCGTAGGGATCGTATCCATCGCCTTTATTTCGGCTATGCTGTTCGGTGAATCAGTAACCTTTGCCAAGGGCATCGCCTACACCATGATTATCGGCGGCGTGCTTATTCTGAATCTGACAACCTCGTAATTTCAGAGAATATGTTATCAGATTTCAATTCAATAGGTTCAGATAAAATCAATGATACATATCGCTGGAACAACGAAAAGAAACATTGGGGAAGGATGTTTTTGCAGGCGATAATACGCCAGCCAACTCACTTAAAAGCTTTATTACTTACCTGCATGTGGGAGAGTAATAAAGTCGAGAACTGAAGCCGCTTTTGATTAAACATGAAAACAACCATAAGTGGTTTTGTTCATGAAAATCTGGGGAAATCTGGGGGCAGAAATCTGAAAATCTGGGGACACAATACTATTTTTTTGATATTCAAAATCTCACGGCCCGCCTAGCATGAGTAGTGGCCCCAGAGCTTCCCCATCACATAACACAGCGGGGTAACCGCAGGCAGCAGGTTTTCTTCTGCGAGGAAGACTATCAAATCCACCTTAAAAACGTCGCTCAGTGGTCCAACAAAGTGGCCCCACTTCTGTTTTCAACCCGTCCGGTTTGCATGAAAACACGGCAAGAAAATTCGGAGGCAGTCTAGAAATAGCCAACAGCGTCACCACTGCGTACATCAGCAGAGGCGATGTTCTCAACTTCCTCCAGGAATACGGGGTTACCGTTGTGGATAACTATCCCTTTGGCGAGGTGACCATTAAGGGGCCAGAAGCGGTCGGGAAGAAGTACTTGTTGGAAGACGCAGGCGAGCATAGCCTTAAAGGCTTCAAAGAGCATTTTGGCATTACCGAAAAACAGGACGGGACCAAAACAAATGGGTAAGACTTGCTTCGTAGTATTGTTGGTGCTGTTGATGGCCGGATGTTCTGGCGACTCGGAAAGCACTGAGCAAAAATCATTGTTTGATATGAACGTTGAAGAAATGTTCCCAGGCAATGAGCTTGCGCAGAAACTGGCACTGGCTGCCGCAGATGGCGACATTGAAGAAATGGATGAACTGGTTGCACAGGGTGCCGATGTCAATGCCGTTGGAACCTATGGCGTGACAGTGCCGTGTTGGGTCATACAGCACCCAAATAAAAAAGGATTCAAGCACCTCCTGGAACTGGGAGCTGACCCGAACATCATCTGGAAAGGGACGGATGGATCAGATTCTTCCTTGATCCATTGGACTGTCCGAAGAGCGGCCACTGATGGTGACATGTATACCGATTATTTGAAGATGCTTTTTGAAATCGGAAATGGTGATCCGAACCTTGCTATACCCGATTCGGGAAAACTTCCCATTGAATGGGCCCTCCTCATTGGCGATGAGTCAATATTCAAATTTCTTTGTAATGCAGGAGCAGAAGTGGATAGGAGAGGGGAATACGGGAAGACAATAGCCCAAAAAGCCGGTGGAGTTTTTAACTACAACCTTGTTCTGTATCTGTTGGAGCAGGGAGTAAATTACAAGCTTAAAGACAATCACGGATACTCTCTTGTAAAAAGCATGAATTTAAACTTCACCTACCGACCAGCAGCACTCGTTACAGAACCAAGCATTGACCAATACATGTGGTTCTGGCGCTGTGTTGACTGGTTGGAAAAGCGAGGAGAAAAATTCGACATCCCTGCCGACTTCAAGCGCCCTGCAAAGCTGGACACCACTCCTGCTGACGCTATTTTTGCAAATAAACCGCCGAAAGTGCGCCCGACTCGTTCCTCTTTTATTCATGAAGTCAACCTTACCTATCCGACTCCTGCCTGGGCTCAAGATCAGGAATCCAGGCGTAATATTCAGTCGTTTTTCCGTCAGAAAGGAAGCAACATCATTTACGAGTTTATACCCAAAGGTGAATCTTTGAACAATTGGAACCAGTATCAGACTGTTACGGGGATCTATTCTCCGAATACGAGCTATGAGGCGTTCTTGCAGGCCGCAAAAGACAAGCTCGTGAGCAGATGTCAGAGCGACACTCAGATGGAATTGACGGAGAAGCAGGCGGACAGTCAGCTCTTACACGTCGTTTGCGATAATCAAGACATGGAAGGCTACCTGTTTCTTGGAAAGTACAAGAATACCTTTATGACAGTGTATCAGGCATGGCGGAGGACCGCGGTGAAGAATCCGGAGCAGCGGCGGGCAAAGGTTCTGGCCGACATGAAAGGGATAAAAATGGAGCAAGGCTTCAACGTGGTTCCCATGACTGATGAAATGAAACAGAAAATAAAACAATAAGCATGGGAGATATCCGTATTTAACGCCAAACTTAAGCTTCAATGTAAACAAATTCTCGTCATCTTTTTACTTACCTTCATATGCCTGAATGCAAGTTCTGCCCATGCCGAAGAAGGCGTTCAAAAAATAATGCAGACCATGAAGCTCTATGATGGTGTCATAACCTTTCCGCCCCCTCTTTGGATTAAAACAAAGGAAGAACTTGGCAATTTCAAGGTATCCCGTCATCAGGACAAAAACAGCTTCACTTTCGAGCAGATTCCAAAAGACCAGAAGTTTGAATCTTGGACCCAAATGTATGGCGTTTATGCTTGGTATTTGCCGGAATATGATCTGAAACGGTTTATCGCCGAATCTCTCAATGCACTGGCGCTGGGTTGCAAGGCGGAACCCAAGTCCGTGCCGGTAAGTGCCGATAAAAATGCCGCCATCTTGACGTACCATTGCGGTGAGCTCGTCGATGATTTGGTTGTGAACGGTAATAACGTGGAGAGTGGTTTTCTGTTCATGGGACAGGTCGACCATAGCTTTGCGAAGGTCTACCAGGCCTGGAGAGGTAATTCGAAAGACATCGGAACCGAGAAGTGGTATTTCAATGATCAAATCATTGCAAAGGCCATCAAAAATATGGAAAGCATCCGCTACTTCAAAGCAAAGTAATGTGT
>Ga0207830_100251_pt1 | contig 14870 bp, 14 predicted proteins | sample TtanPargueraPR_6_FD_187740 | JGI IMG/M metagenome (GOLD analysis project Ga0207830, IMG submission 187740) | Aerobic enrichment media microbial communities from Bioluminiscent Bay, La Parguera, Puerto Rico - Tt and E2 (3) (SPAdes) | ecosystem: Environmental > Aquatic > Marine > Unclassified ... | reverse complement strand
TGTCGTAATCGAGCGACAACACCATGACCACGAACAGAGTACTCAATAGCACAATACTGGTGACCAGCCAGCGATTGCTGAGCGATAGCAGCAACACACCGAAGAGAAAGTAAAAGGCGTAGTAGTGCAGGATGTCCGCATTGAAAACAAGAGAATTCAACAGCCCGATAACAAACAGGAATATCGCTCGTTTGATTGTCACAGATACCGTCTGTTCCAGATCGCTGTGTAATGCTGCCAACCCCAGGCCAATGCCCGCTAAAACGACAAAAGTTGCTGCAGCGCGCCCTTCGAGAGCGCGAGTCAGAAAACTGAGCACGCCAGTGTCGCTTTCGGCACCCATAGCAATTTTGAAATTAACGATCACCATCCCAAAAAACGCGACAAAGCGCGCAAGATCCAGGCCATCGAGGCGAGGGGAGGCGCTCCTGTCAGTCGTTGTTGGTCGCAAGATGGGCATCTCCAGAGCAGTCGTTTAACACCAGGGGTTAATCAGAACTTGTAGTTCAGCCCCTCCGTAAATAATCAGCTTGTTCCCGGAACCTCAATTGTGAGATCTGGTCTGAAGCTGGGTGATTCAAACTCGTCGGGGTAGCCGCCCGGATTTGCGACGATGCGGGTGCCGCTGCATTTGATGTCCACCGCTTCATGTACATGTCCGTGAGCCCACAGCGCAGCTTTGCCCATCAGTCGCGACAGGTCCGACGCAAAGGCGGGCGATAGGGCGTCGCCGGTATACCGGGAAGGGATACAATCGGCCAACGGGGCATGGTGACTGACGATCACTTTGGGGCCGCTGAAAGGGGCGGCCAGTTCTGCTTCGAGCCAGCGCACGGCTTCGTGGTGCAGCTGCTGGCTGGCTTCCGGAGTAAAAAGGGCACCTTCTGGTTGTTCAATGATTCTGAAATCCGGCATAAACGAAAGGGCTTTCTCGTGGGTTGCGGCGGGATCGTGCTCGGCCGATGCTGAATACAACGCAAAGTCGGTCCAGAGGGTGGTGCCCAGAAAACGGATACCGCCGATATCCACATGGGTATTGTCTAGCAGGTAAATTCCAAGCTGCCGAGCTTCAGCCTGAAGCGCATTTCGTAGCTGGGGCATGGAGTGGCCGTAGTACTCATGATTGCCCGGCACATAAATAACCGGCACATCGCGGAATTGTGCGGCCGCCCAGGCCAACCCCTGGCTGCCGGAGTGGATGTCTCCGGCCAGGATGACCACATCGGCCGGCACATCCGGTAGCCCTCGCCCTTCATAGAAATGCTCAAGGTGGAGGTCGGAAAGGATTCTCAGTCGCACAAGTCAGCCCTCAACGTTTTTGATGCTTATTGGAGCCTAGCAGGATAGAGGGTCTCTTTGCAGATAGATAAAAAAGCTGCCCGAAGGCAGCTCTTGATTTCAGGGTGCGCAGGGAAGGTGACCTTAACGGCGGTTCTCCAGCTTGTAGTTGGCGGGCACCTCAAAGCGGCTTGCCCGCTCAGGCTGAACCTGTGCGCTGGTGACATCGTAGATGTAGGTGAAAACCGGCTTATCTTTGCCGTATCCCATGTAGTCTTTGGCTTTGTCTTCAGCCGCGTTTTGCAGCATGTTCCCGGCCAGTTTGCCAAGGGAGCCGACAGGATCGCTCACGTCAAACCCGCCAGTGCCAGACGTCGCCTGTTTCTGTTGCTGACAGGCCTGGTTGTCGGCGAACCATTCCAGCTTAATGGATACCGGGTAACCCTCCAGCTGGCTCAGCCCTTTGAGAACTTCGGAATCTGAGTCCAGTTCCTGCTTTTCGATGTCACCTGAAATCATGGCGACGACTTTATACACGTTGTCGGTGAAGAACTTCGACAAGGGATTGTTGGCGTCGGCTACGGCCTTCAGGTAGTTGTCCTGAAACTGGCGATTGATGTCCCACACGTCTTGCATGGCGGGATCGGTCTGGGTCATCCAGAAATCCATGGTCATGACATGCTTGTCTTCACGCCCCAGTTCATCCTGTGACACCATCTTCCACTGGGCAACAAACTGGTCGGCTGAAAAGCCGTTGACGACCCGGCCTTTATCCTTCGGCGTCACCGAAAAGCTGAACTCCGACGTGGTCATCTGGCAGGCATCGCCGCCCGAGGGATCGTACACTTCCTCTTCTTCACTGGCTTCGCCGTCTTCCAGCTGTTCCCAGATACTTTGGTCGCTGCAGCCCTTGAGGGGGCATTCGACGTAGTTCTTCCGGGTGTGATCGACCTGCCACTGGAGGTTTTTATCCAGGCGAGCGATATCCGCTTCGTGGGTTTCCCCAAAGATCTGGCGGGAAATCCAGGAATCAAACTCGACGGTATTTTCGATGGTGCGACGGTCGGCCAGGGTATAAGTAACCTGCTCTCCGTGGGAATCCGGAAGGATGTAACCACCAATGATGTACTTGGCTTTGACAACGCTTGTATCTACCAGCGGCGTATTATCAACCACTTTTGGGGTGGAACACCCCGCCAGCCCCAGAGCCACAACGGTGGCAGACAGCAAGGACAATGAATACTTCACACAAAACTCCCTTTATGGATCTTCATTATAAGGCGATGAGACTGACGGAAGGCCTTGTCAGTCATATGGCGACCAGGAACCTTCCCTGATGCGCCGGGGTAGAATACCGGAGAGAGGTGTCTGATTGGTATGAATTTTTTGAGTTTGGCTGGAGCTGAGAGGCCCGGTTATCGGGCACTCTCTTTACCGAGTGTTGGAGAGGCTGCCGGGACAAGCTCACCGCGCGCCCCGAAGGTGAAGGTGACCTCCAGTGGTTCGGCCGGGCAGCAGAGTGGGTCTTCAGCCGCATAGCTAAATCCGGACAGGACGAGGCCTTTTCCGGTTTCGCGAACGCCAGTGAACAGGCGGTCACCTTTGCCCCCAACGTGACGAACAGAGAGTAAGCGATAGGTCTTGACCGGCGACATACCAGCAATACTGTCGTTGATCGCGTACAAGGCAAGGTACTGATTGTTGGTTGCTCCGCCTCCCCAGCCCCCCAGAGTCATGAGCACGGCCACACCGTTGCTGTAACCGGGGCCACTCAGCGATGAGAGGGGGAGGTAAGAGGCACTTTCGGGATAGAAAACCGCTCGCCCATCACTGAGTATGCTTCCTAGCATGCCGGCCTCCTCGGCAAGCTCGTCTGGCAGGGAGGCAGGGGCTGCTGCCAGAGCAAAGCCGCTCCAAAGCAGAAACAGCAGCACTAGAAGGGGATTCATGAACGGACGGACTCCTGCCAATAGTGATACAGATCCCGGATGTTACCAGAGCAGAGTAATGGCATCGCAGTCTGAATGTCGTCCAGCGGCCAGTCCCACCAGGCCATCTCCATAAGCCGCGCAATGTCTTCGTCGCAGAAGCGCTGTTTAATAGTTTTCGCTGGGTTGCCGCCCACGATCGTGTAGGGTTCGACATCCCGGGTGATCAGCGCACGGCTTCCAATAACGGCGCCATGACCGATGGTGATACCGGGCATAATCATTGCCTCTGAGCCGATCCATACATCACTACCAATCACCGTGTCGCCAGCCCGCTGAAAGCCATCCAAGGCACCGGTGAAGGCGGCTTCATCTGCCATATAAAAGAACGGAAACGCGGAAACCCAGTCGTGCCGGTGGCCCTGGTTGCCCGCCATGATGAACGATGCACCGGAGCCGATGGAACAGAAACTGCCGATAACGAGCCGATCAACGTCATCACGATCAGGCATGAGATACCGGGCGCAATCGTCGAATGAATGGCCATGGTAATAACCGGAATAGTAACTGTATCGCCCGACCCTGATGTTTGGGTTGGTCACCTGGTTTGCGAGAAACTCGCCTTTGAAGGGGCTCTCAAAATGGTTGGTCATGGGGTCTGGAAAGCTCCTGATTCCTTGTGTGTTTCCTGGCAGTGAGGGCTAGCCCATTATGGTGAGTTTAGCGGGCCCAGGGTAAACAAAGTAGGGGCTGCACTACTCACTTGCGCCTATTACGGAGGTGAAGAGTAGTACTCACCTAAACTGTTCAGATATATCGTCTCGTAGAGGGAAGATCGTTGGCCTTGATTGATAGTTTAAGGTAGTTCGTCAACCAACCCCCGTTTCTTGCGGTTTTCCCGTTGGTTGCCATACTTAGGAGAGCGGAAGAGGCCGCTTGGACGGGCCTTTATTTCCACCCCGAAATTGACAGAACCCCGGAGGGGAAATGTCAAAATCCATCACCAGGGCGCGGTCATTTCCCAGAGCCCGACCCAGCAAGCGCCCGTTCGGCTTCGAAGAGCGGCCCCTGGTATCGTTCCCGATTCAGCGCGTTGAGATCGACTGGGACCGGCTGATCGCCAAACGCCCGATCCTCCTCGAAAGTCTGGACAGCATGCCCAAGTACCTACTCAAGCCGGAAGTGCTGGGCCTGCTGGAGAGCGAGTCGCATCCCATGCACCGGCTGATCTTGGACTTGATGTGGTGCACCGGCGCTCGGGTCTCCGAGGTGCTGGCGATCACCCCGGCCAGTTTCTCGACGACGGCTACGACTTCGGCGTCGTGCTCAAGACGCTGAAACAGGGAGCAGGGCGGCCGAGCAAGCGCAGCCTGCAACGCTCGCCCAAGCGCTTCATCCCGATCCTCGACCGGGACTTCCAGACCCGGATCCAGAGCTACCTGTGGATGGGGAAGTTTCGGAAGGACGAGCGGATCTTTCCGATCACGCGCCAGGCGGTCAGTGCCAACATCAATCGATTAATTGAGCAGGTGGGGGGAGAGCCGCCGTTCAAGATTGGCTGTCATACCTTTCGGCACAGCTTTGCGGTGCAACTGCTCCTGCACGGGCGACCGCTGAAATTTGTGAGCCAGCTTCTGGGGCACCGTAGTGTGGAATCAACTGAGGTCTGCACCAATGTGCTAGCTTTCGACGGGGCACATTTTTTGGCGGGCGTCGATTTCCATTAATCTAAATCCATCATTTTCCTAAATTTTTAGACCCATGATCTTGTGGTTAAACACCTTGTTGTTCCATTTTATGCCCATATATTGTATTTAGACTTTAGTTGTGTTTACTATTGGATGTTGGTTAAACCTGAGGGCTGGATGATGGCTGGAAAGAATCAACATGTGGTTAAGCGTGAAGAGGGTTGGGCCGTAAGAGGCGAGGGAAACAGCCGGGACACCTCTCACCATTCTACTCAAGAAGAGGCAGCCGCAGTGGCACGAGAAATCGCTCGGAAACAGAAGAGTGAAGTTCTGATTCACGTTCGTGATGGGCGGATTCGGGAACGAGATTCCTACGGGAATGATCCTTTTCCACCGAAAGGTTGATCCATGTCGCGTCAACCCGCTCTCAGAAGCCAGCTGCCCAGGCACCCAGAAGGGTAAGTGGTAAGGCGGTCGGTTTTATAAAAGGTGCGCTGATTTAGGGACACTTTCGGCAGAAATCCTGGGGATTCATTGCGAGGCTGAAACTGGCCTTCGAGCAGCCCCCCTTGCCCTCCGTGGCAACATGCCGCCGACCGAAACCGATATTCATTGGGTATCTCTTAAACCTTGTAGGAAGACCTTGGGGCCAAGCCGATCACGCAATCCAAAAAAAATTGAAGCTATATCTGAAATGAAGCTTGATATGCCAGTAATCGCCCACAGGGTATGTAAGTGATTGTTACAGAGAGGGCGTAGGAGTGGAGAAAGATCTAAAGAAACAGAACAATGCTATGATTGCCGCGCTATTAAGTGCTGCCGTCCTCGTGTGTTTGGGGTTTCAGTATGGCTTCAACTCCTTGCCAACATTAAAAGAGGGTCTTCTAACAGGAGTCGCTGGGGTGATTACCTTAGCGGTTCTGGTCTTTATCACCCATCTGCTCCCACACGATATAAAGCACAAACTTGTCTTCACCCGTTTCGTCAATGAAATGCCCGGAGGAAGGGTTCACCTTCTCTGCAAGCGGGATTCGAGAGTCGTGTATGCAGACGTTGCATCACAGTGGCCGCATGTCTTTGATGAGGCAATCGCTGCGGGTGATCGTAACTCCTTCTGGTATCGAGACATATACAAGCCTGTTAGAGATACCCTTGAGGTCCTTCAATCGCACAGAAGCTTTCTCCTATACCGCGACACCTTTTCGGGCTTGGTCGCTCTCCTGATTTTTACAATTTTGTGGGACTTCTTGGGAGACCCTCAACTTCTTGGCGACGTTGTCCCTGCTGTCTATGTCGTCCTCATTATTTCATCCCTACTGGCTCTTCTTGCTGCCCGCAATGCAGGTAACAGGCTTGTGGTAAACGCCGTTGCCGCCTCCCAATAGACAAAAGGAACTGCATTTCATGAACTCCAAGGTTACATTTTTCCCCGTTGATAATGGTGACATGACCCTGTTGCAGCTTGCAGACGATCGGCAGACTTGCCTTCTGATTGACTGTCGGATCAGGCGTTCTGCCGATGATCCGAGCGACGCGACGCCTGACGTTGCCTCTGAACTTCGAAAGCGCATTAAGACGGATCCCCGGGGGCGCCCGTTTGTTGATGCAATGCTTCTTTCACACCCGGATGAGGACCATTGTCTTGGCCTCAGGGCGCACTTCTGGCTTGGCCCAGTTGAAGCCTATCCCGACGACGACAAAGGCCAGTCCCAGAAGAGGATTATCATTCGGGAGCTTTGGTCGTCCCCGATGGTTTTCAGGCGTGCGTCGAAGAAGCTGACTCTTTGCGATGATGCCAAGGCTTTCGCCAAGGAAGCGCGTCGTCGCGTCCAGGCAAACCGCGACAGCGGCTTCAACGTTCCTGATGGCGATCGGATTCTTATCCTCGGGCAGGACAAAAACGGTAAGACAGAAGGACTGGACCAAATCCTCGTAAGACAGGGGGAGGTCATCCGAGGAATTAACGGCATGGGCCAAAACTTCCTAGAATCACGACTTCTTGCCCCTTTCCGAGAGCAAGATGAGGATGTGGAGGAAGAGCTGTCTAAAAACGACTCCAGTGTTGTGATCAATTTCAGCATTCGTGAGTCCAGCTCCGGCGATTACTTCAGCCGATTCCTGTCTGGCGGTGACTCGGGGGTATGTATCTGGGAGCGGCTCTGGCGCGAGTACACGGCTGACGACCTGAAATACGACCTCCTTCTTGCCCCTCACCACTGCTCATGGCGTTCACTGTCACACGACAGCTGGTCTGATAATGGCAACGATGCTGAGATCTCCGAGGATGCGCGTTCAGCGTTAGCCCAGGCAAATGATAATGCGTTTATCGTTTCCAGCAGCAAGCCGGTTGTTGATGACGATAACGACCCCCCCTGTATTCGGGCTAAGCGTGAGTACAGGAGTATTTTGGGATCAACAGGTATCTTCAAGTGCACCGGGGAAGAGCCGACTCGCAGGAAGCCAGAGCCCATCGTATTTCAAGGCGCCAGATCTGGCTTCAGGCTGGCCGTTGCCGCTGCCGCAACAGCGTCAGTCGCATCCGCTGCTCCACCGAGGGCAGGCAGTGACGACTGAATACATTGACTACGGAGAGTCGCTGGGAAAGACGGTAACGTCGAATGTGCCTGCACCATTGCGTGACCTGGCCGACGCGTGCAGCGAGCACTCTGCTTTTGATGTTGTTGAATTCCGGCAGATTTCGCCGGACTCACATGCGGTTATTGTCGATGTTGCCGATGGGACTTTTGATGCCAAGAATCGGGTCGGAATACGCCGCTTCGAGCGCCTCGCGCTGGTTTATAGTCCCAATCTTGGCTTCCCATGGGAGGTGAGGGCGCTTCGTTCAGATTTCCCTGTCACCATGCATCAAAACCATGTAGAGCCCAACTCACCACGTTCGCTTTGCCTCTACGTTGAACCCTGGTCATCTGTTGAGCGAATCTGGAACCCTCTATCATTTCTGGGCCGAATTCTCTGGTGGCTAAGGGAAAGCGCCTGCGAAAACCTCCATCAAGAGGACCAACCGCTAGAGCAGTTGTTTTTCGAGCCCGCGCATCGATTCGTATTGCCGGAGGATTATTTCGAGAGACTCACTGAAACCGGCTATCGTATCGTTTTCGACCAGCGACCATTCACCTGTCGAGGAAGATTCTTGTATCAAGCCCGGGTTGTAAATGATAAGTCGCATCCGGGTTTCCAGGATGGTAAATGGATACCAATTACGATCATCTTGCCTCCCATTACTCACGGCCGCGTAGAGGAGCACCCCAAAAGCCTTGCGGATCTGATTCAGAAGCTCGAGGCGCGCGGGGCCAGTATTGGCGGATTGCTCCGCAATGCGATTAAGGACCTCGTTCCGGAGGGGGAGAGCTTTGAATGGCCCGTCTCCAAGACTAATCCAATCCTACTGGTGCTGGGCATTTCACTGAAGCGTGAAGGTGAGACTGAAAGAAGCGACGTATACGGCTTCGCTTTGGAGCATCATCTTGGCCTGCTCGGTGAAGACCTTGGCGCCCTGATTCGTAGTCCAGGTGAGAACAAGTGGTATCGAGACGATGGAATTATTCAGAAGAAAGAGCCCCGGGATCTGGATCGATTGGCAAGCTACTCCCTAGAACCGGTCGGAATCAAACTCATGCCCTCAAAGCAGCAGGTTCGGGACTACTCGGGCATATCCGATTCGGCATGCGATTTCAGTGGGGTCATTTCTGGCCTCGGTTCTTTAGGAAGTGCCGTTGCCTCAATCTGGGCGAGAGAAGGCTGGGGTGAGTGGGAATATGTCGATCATGATGCGGTTGAGCCCCACAACTTGTCCCGTCACATATCCCTCGGTCAAGGCGTGGGCATGCCTAAGTCGGAATTGATGAGCGCCCAGGCCGCATCTATGTTCTCCCTCGACGTGAGTAATGGCAGCGTGCCAAAAGCTCACGTAAGGAGGCTCACGGAGGACCTCCAATGGCTCGAAGACCTTTTGGAGGAAAAGGACATTATTGTCGATGCCTCCACGACGCTAGAGGTTCCTCGGGACCTGTCCGGCATGGATAGATCAGCTCGTGTGGCAACAATCTTCATAACTCCTTCAGGTAGATCCTCGGTCTTGCTCATGGAGGATCAGTCCGGACACACACGTAGTCTGTCACTCGAGGCTCAGTATTATCGAGCCATTCTGACCAATGATTCCTGGGGCACACATCATCTGGAAGGGAACTCGGGCTCTTTATGGGTTGGGGCGGGATGCCGGGACATCACCATGGCGTTGTCCAATGAACTGATATGGCTCCACGGATCGATACTGGCTCGCCAGCTGAGGTTGCTTTCAGACAAAGAAGAGGCCCAGATCAAGATTTGGGATCACGATGGGCTATCCGGGGCCGTTAGCGCTCATGACATCCAGGCCTGTGAGCCCATTCATGCGGAAGTTGGGGGTTGGACTGTGTGGTGGGACGTCTCGATCGAAGACAGCATGTCCAAACTCAGAAATGACGAATTGCCCAATGAAACCGGTGGCATTTTGCTTGGTTTTGTTGACCAGAAGATCAAAACGATATCGGTTGTTTTAGCCAGGTCCGCACCAGAGGACAGCACTGCAACACCCCAGGAGTTCTTGCGCGGAACCGCCGGTGTGAAAGAAGATATCGATGATTGTCGTCGTCGAACTGGCGGAATCGTTTCATATCTAGGCGAATGGCATTCTCATCCGAGCGGCTGTAAATCCGATCCAAGCACTCACGATCGAAAACAGTTGGATTACCTAGAGGAGGTTATGGCTCGTGATGGCAGCCCTGCAATCTCCATGATTGTCTCGGACTCAACGATCAGCGTTTCATTGGGCCAACAAACAACGACGGTTGAGTTGTCCTTTTTTCACTCTTGAAGAAGGCAAAATTTAACCTTTGACTGTTTCACTGCTGAGCGATTAAGCCGCTTAGTAAACAAATCACGGCACGCGGACGACCATAAAGCGGCCGCCGGTGCGATCAGCGTTAGGCAATGGAAGGGATTGAGCGAACTCAATGAAGGACTTACTCGAAAAGCTATCCTCGTACAATATATTTAACTATCTTCTACCTGGTGTAGTGTTTGTTGCTATCTCGTCGTCTCTGACCGGTTACAGCCTTACCCAAGATGATATTGTGATAGGAGTTTTTCTATACTATTTCATCGGCCTAGTGATAAGTAGAATAGGTTCCATTATAGTCGAACCTGTTCTCAATAGGTTAGGATTTTTACATTTTAGCGAGTATCAGGATTATATTCAGGCTACCAAAAAAGACAAGCTATTAGAAATCCTTTCCGAAGCAAACAATATGTACAGGACCTTTCTATCTCTGTTTTTTTGCTTGGCTATCGTCAAAGCATTCGAAGTTCTAACTGGCTACCATCCATTTTTAAGTGATTGGTTGCCTACCATTATCGTTGTAGGACTTTTATTTCTATTTGCTTTTTCCTACCGAAAGCAGACTAGTTACATCAGTAGGCGTGTGACTAGTGCAAAAGAAAAGGATTAGACTATGAGTGATTTTTTCGAAATTGATTTTCTGGACGTGGAATCAAAAAAAAGCGGGGATGCAATTCCGCTTCGGTATTCAATCAACGGAGATACCAGAATTCATGTAACGGATGGTGGATTTCAAGATACTGGTGATTTGGTAGTAAAGCATATAAATAAATACTATGACTCTCCAAAATATATTGATGCAGTAATAGTAACGCATCCAGACGGGGATCATGCTGGTGGTCTAAGGAAGCTTTTTGGTGAGTATAAAATTGGAGAGCTATGGATGTTGAGGCCGTGGCTGTACGCAGGCGAGCTAATCCATCGATTTAGTCGATTTACTTCTGTTGAAAATCTAGCTAGGAGATTGAAAGAGCTTTACCCGAATTTAGCTGCTTTGGAAGAGCTTGCAATAGAGCACAATGTTACAATCATGGAGCCGTTCCAGGGTTCATTGATTGGGAATTTCCATGTATTGGCGCCATCGAAAAACCGATATCTTGATCTTATCGTTGAGTCAGATAGAACGCCAGAAGCGTCGATGGAGACGGAACAGTCTTTTGCTGAGGCCGCCGGACAACTGTTTAAGAAAGCTGTTAATTTCATCAAATCTGCATGGGGTGAAGAGTGTTTTCCAGAGGGTGATACAAGCCCGGAGAATAATATGAGCCTTATTCAGTACGCCTGTCTATGTGATAAGAAGATTTTGTTAACTGGTGATGCGGGTCGTGCTGCTCTTAACGAAGCAGCTGACTTTGCTCCAAATGTTGGGTTACACCTTCCCGGGATTGACCGTATGCAAGTACCCCATCATGGCTCAAGACACAACGTCTCAACTGAGGTTTTGGACCGATGGTTGGGGGCAAGATTGGATGAGAATCCAGCTTCTGAAAGTTTTACAGCGATTGTTAGCGCAGCAAAGGCAGATAGAGACCACCCAAGAAATTCTGTTGTGCGCGCCTTTATACATAGAGGGGCAAAAGTAATCTCAACAGAAGGAAGCGATAAGAGGACCGGGTACAATTCTCCGGACCGTGAAGGGTGGGTGGCAGTAAAACCCATTCCATACCCAGAAGATCAGGAAGATTGAAGGAAAAATGCCTAACAAAGCGCGGCTGTCGGACAAATTTTCGCTTCGCTCAAAATTTTCCGCAGAGCGCGGCGTTAAGCACTCAGGACGAATATGAAAGTCACCGGCGTTTTGAACAAAGTGATCGTCATCGAGTCCCTGGCTGAGGAAGAGCTTAAAACTGGGACAAGGCTTTTTGAAGATCGGCTGATGTATATGGATTCTCTCGACGAAAATCTATCAGCTGAGCTTTTCTCGGTTGAGGATTCAGACGTCTTCATCAACTGTCTTCGGACAATTTCCCAAAGAATACCGAAAGAAAATATCGCTCCAATAATCCATATAGAATGTCATGGAGATGAAGATGGCTTCATGCTTGCCGATGGCGGCCATTTGCCTTGGAATCGATTTAGAAATGAACTCATCAAAATAAATTTTGCCAGTCGGTTGAATACACTAGTTGTAGTAGGAGCGTGTGATGGGGCGAATCTGATTGGCACAGCAACGCAAATGGATGGCGCGCCATTTTTTGGCGTCATTGGCGTGCAGGAGGAGGTAAAAGCAGGTGATCTAGAGAGACGCTTTCGTGATTTTTACTCCGCTTTTTTTGAGACTAAGGATGGCGACATGGCGATGCAAGCGTTGAACAAAGACATCGCTGATAATGAGCCAAGGTTCAGATTCATTGGAGCTCGGGCTTTATTCGAAGCTAGTTTCCGAAGTTACTACTGGAAATTTTGTAGGGGAAGAGGCAAGCGAGAACGGATAGAGTTTTTGGTCAGCCGAGTTCTCCAGAACCCAGAAATTAAAGGTCGGGGAATAAAATATGCTCGCACCAAAGTAAAAGAGCAGTTGTCTAACCCGGAGGATGATTTCGAGTTTTTCAGAAAGCGTTTTTTCTTCTCTGATCACCTGCCTGAAGTTCTTGAGAGGTTCCCAATGAAATTTGAAGACGTAATTCGAGCATCGGATGCTTAACAAGGCGAGGTACTGTGACGCCTTTTACGTTGCGGCTTCGCCTCCACTATAAAGCCACGCATGCTTGCGGCGTTATTCCAAAATCTGAATGTTCGCTTTGTGACCACACTGAACTCCGCTCCTCAGCCACCAGACGATCTCAAAATGGGTTTAAACCCACGTTTGGTAGGGCAGAGCAGTATCGTCCCGGCGCTATCAACAAGACTGATAAAAGTGGGCTGAGATTAAGTTAGCAAAGCAGGGGTATACGAGGAGTTTGTGCAGTAATAACGACTGGATTCTAAAATTTATTCGTTTGCTGGACTAACCGACATATTTGTAGCCGGCATCCTGTAACGCTTCCTTCAGCGATTCCTCGGGAGGTTCTTCGTAAATAAGCGTTGTTGACGGTGATACATGACCAGCGATTTTTTGCGCAACTTTTACTGATTTCTTTTGTTCATGAATGATATTCGTCATTAAAGTCCTCCGGCCACTATGGGAGCTGGCTCGCTCAATACCCACCCAATGCCGTTGCATGAGAGCGAAGTGTTCCTGGAGAGTATTTGGAGAATAAGGGCCTCCTTTTTGTGTAAGGAATAGGGGGGCCGTCTTTTTCATTGAACACTAATACTGATCCGACGCCGCTGGTATGTGGATTTGGATCGCTTTAACGCATCGGCACCTTTAGTGTAAGCCGCAGGCAATGCCATAATCTCTTTAAGTTTGAAAGAGCGCTGACCAGAACTTTCAGGGCCGAGCTCAGCGACGTCTTTGATCTGGAGAAGCGCAATTTTCCTGGACTCGCAGTCCGAGCTTGAAGCTGATCTGAACCAGCGCGGTGTTCTTTTCTGGGTAGCAATGCTCTTGGATCATGTGCAAGAGGTGGGCGAACTGTTCGGGCGTGAGTTCGCGGAATATGGGCCAAAAACCAGCTTTTAACTAAGCAGGCCTCAATGTCCAATATTTAGGGGTATTGGACATTAAGCGCGCACCCGTTTGGTACGCAATATAGAAAGAAAATCGACCCTTTCGTCAAATGCCTACGCCCGTCCTTTGTTCAGAGTCTAAGTGTGCATCCAAAGACACGTTTACGCGCTGCATTCCATACCAGGACTCGTCGTAGTTCTCAGAAATAGATCTAATGGAATAAAAGGCTCACCGCACCATTTAATAGGTCTTTTGCGCAGTGCGTCGCCAATGACACCGTCACATTCCCTCCGTCCCATCTTGAGGGAAGGCTATCGCGCCCGAGAACTCGGCGCTTGAGGGTTCGCAAGCAGAGAGGCGGGACGTCCCGTAGTTTTCAACTGATGCTTTTGGCAAACAAGGTAGTTTCGAGACAGATGTAATTCTGGTTCAGAGCTATCGCCAATCAAATGAAACGGGTGGCTGGAATTTCGAGCTGAAGCCTAATAGAGGCCTTGTCAGAAGGAAAACCTCAAAATCGTTCTGATTCATAAAGATACAGTGGTGGGCGACGAGTTTAGCGGTTCCCGTGAAAATTTAGCACTTTCTGTGGCTATTCTTTAGCACTTTCTGTGGTCGTCCAACGTCTAGCCGAATCGCCCAACAACGCCATACCATACTGCGTATAATGTATATTATGTTAAATACAGCGTTCGGATGCATAGGGTACGCACTTTATGGAAGCTGTCACTCCAACCTCTTCGGTACAGACGTTGTGCGCATCCCTGCGTAGGCCAGCCAAACCTAAAAACCATAAATGAAGCCAACGCCTATTTCCGCCTCATAATCATTTCGAGTGATTGGGCTGTCCGACCCATCACTCCCGAACGCTTCGTACAGAGCTTCTCCGAAGATCTGCCAGTTCTCGCCCAGGTAATTGCGGTAGCTGACATTAACCCCCGTGGATCTATACCCACTATCAACATCAGTTTCCGGCAGCCCCGTATCGATGGATTGTTGTGTGGTTACGCCAAAGTCCCGGTTTGCGAGTTTACTATCGTGGAAAGTCACGGCAGCACCCACTTCCCAGCCAGTACCATCAGCTTGGCACGCCAAACACGTTCCTGCGCCGATAATTCCGAGCGTGAAGACGGCCCGGTTTAATTCATTTTCGGCGTTACTGGTTTCCCTGGCGCTGATTCTGAAGCATTTGTTCCATCATCAACTGCATCTGGTCCATCCGTTGTTCCATGCGCTGCAGCCGCTGATTTTCGCTCATGGCCGGGTTGCCTTGCCGCATTCCCTGGCCGCTGTTGCCAGGCCCCTGATTCTTCATCTGGCCCTGACCGGGATTTCGGTTGCCCATGCCGGGGCCCTGGCCGTTCATTCCCATGCCTTGCCCCATCATTCCCGCGCCCTGGCCCATCATGCCTGGCCCCATTCCGGACTCTCGCATTATCTGCAGGTGTTCCTGCATGTGCTCCATATGTTCCTGCCGCAGGCGTTGGCGTTCTTCTCTGGTCGTCGCATTCTGCATCTGCTGCATG
>Ga0207830_100245_pt1 | contig 15207 bp, 16 predicted proteins | sample TtanPargueraPR_6_FD_187740 | JGI IMG/M metagenome (GOLD analysis project Ga0207830, IMG submission 187740) | Aerobic enrichment media microbial communities from Bioluminiscent Bay, La Parguera, Puerto Rico - Tt and E2 (3) (SPAdes) | ecosystem: Environmental > Aquatic > Marine > Unclassified ... | reverse complement strand
ATAATCGTAAGTACCGGCGCTTGTGAACTGATAAGAATATGTCCAGTCACCCGAAGAAGCTGAGCCGTTTCCAAACGATTCCGGATTATTCGGATAGGTAGTTTGGGTTCCATTAACATTATGAAACCCCTCAGTGTTTATCCATTTAACCGTATCTCCTATTTCTATGATTAAGTTTTGTGGCGTATATTTGTTATTCGACACCAAAACTTCGTGAGTTGTAGCTTGCATTAATATGGGGCTTAAAATAGCCAATGCCAGCAAAGCCAATCTAAGATTCTTAAAGCTGTAAAATTGTTTCATAATTATTATTTTTAGTTTGTTATAAATTATTATTTCTAAATTCTTTTGATTTCTTAAGAGTAAATACCCGGCTGACATTAAATCCGAAATGAATATCTCCCTTTCCCCAACTTCCCGTGTTTTCTCCAACAAGATATTTCTCTGTCATTCCGCGGCTATTGGTAAGATGCAGTTGGAAAACGTGGCCACCTGTTTCCAGGTCAACTCCAATGGATAGCGAATTTCTTACTTTGAGCCCCCCGATATCACTTGCAATTTGTCCATCTGGTATAAAGTAATACTCAGCATTAAAACGCAATGAGTTAGTTACTTTTATGGATGTGCCTGCTCCAATAGACACAATGGTATTATTATCTTCTTTGGTGGGTACGAGGTTGCGATGTACTACTGTTGGCATAAGCTGCATAGAAACAGCATCTCCAAACTTTCTTGCAAGCAGAAGGGCATAATGATAAGCTAAACGGGAAGAGAAAAGATTATCTCTGTCAGGATTACTCCATTCAGTTGAATTCAGGTAAACTGCACCCACTGCAGTAGCTGTAATCGGAATATTTTTATATCCGGTTTGCTGCCTAAGGAATTTCCATTTAAGTGTTCCATCGAAGGTCTTTTGATATGACGATCTTCCTATTCCAATATTTATTTGATCGGTAATTCCGTAATCGAATCCAAGACGTACAGTGGCATTATCCAGACCCCAAAAATCTCTCCACCCGGTATTAACAGCTCCAAAACGATGCCCTATCATAAAGTTCAAAACACCTTTAGCATTGGTTTCTACAGAATGTCCGCTCACAAGTCTGGTTGTTTTAAAAGTAGCTATTGTGTAATCTCTTACAGAATCTTCCCGGGCATTCAGTAGCTCCAATAAATCTTCCTGGGCTTTAGAGCTGTTAAAACCAAATACAATTAAAATTCCTGTTAAAAGAAGAGTTTTACATTTCTTCATAAAGCATATTCACTTTAATTTCAATATTATCTGCAATATTTTTACGAACAGCAGATGGAACCTTTATTTCGTAATCTTGTAAATTGATGTTAAAAACAGATTTACCTTCTAAATTTCCATTTGTATCTTTTTTAAGTGTTCCGTTCACAGTTACTTCCTTTGTAATTCCATGGATTGTTAATTTGCCTGAAACCTTGATTTCTTCTTGTTCTGAGCCAGGTTGAAATGAATCAAAATCCATGATATTCCCCTTAAAAGTAGCTTTAGGGTATTTATGACTTTCTACATATTTTTCGTTAAAATGCTCCTGCATCAACGCTTTTTCGAAGATGAAAGCTTTCATTAAAACAGTAAATGCCATACCTCCGGTCTCGAGGTCTACAATACCTGAAACCTGATTGTTATAAGCTTCAATGTTTTCTAAGGGAGCTTCTGAAAAGAAACTAATAGAACCTGTACGGGTGACGTATTTTTGAGCGTATGTAAATGTTATACTACACGAGTAAATCAGTAATAGTGCTGTTATTTTTTTCATTTCCTTGTGATTTATTAATTATTAGGTGCTCCATCATCTAACCAGGCTTTAAGTAATGCAAGCTCTTCGTCCGATAAACTTCCTTCGGGAGGCATATCTTTATTAACCAGAACTCTTTGATTGAAAGAACCATTATCAACTTTTGCCTTAACTCCATCATAGTTATCAAAGTTTCCATTTGCAAAACCTCCCTGGGTATGGCATGCAGTTGTAGCACAACTCATGTTTATAATGGGCTCTACGTGGGCTGAATAACTCACTTCTTCAGGTGGCTCCGGTTTTGGTCCATACAGTTCCTCTTCACTATTAAACACACACGATGTTGTTACAAGAATGAAAAGAAAGCCGGAAGTACATATTCTTAAAGTCTTATTCATCTTCTTTATTACAATTGGTTAATACTACGTCCATAAGAAATCCCTGACATCTGCCTTTAATTGATATTACATCTCCCTTGTTTACACCATTTATCTTGTGCTTAAAAGAACAATTTACACCTCCTGTCATCGCATTATCGGCTTTTAGAATAATGCTCGAATAATTCTCATCAACTTCAATCTTTTCAACTTTCCCTTTTACCACCAGGATTTTGTCCAGGTATTTTGCGTTAGCTTCCTGCTCCTGTGTTTCATAGGCATCATATAGCATAGAAGCCGTTAGGTAATAGTCTGCTTTAACTTTTTCCAGTCCTCCTACTTTTTTATTAAAAAGATAGAATCCAACACCTCCACCGGCCAGAACAAGAATGATAACTGTTAGAATGAGTAACTTCTTCATGATTTTTTTTTTCAATCTCTAATATCATGAATACACTAAAGCACATCCACTTTTTGCGCACGAACGGGTGAAAAAAATGCATGAACGGGATTGGGGTCAGGATTGAAACCAGTTTTTAAAGTTGGGTGTTTTTTCTTTGCTAACTATCAAATCGGTATGAAACGACAGGGAAGGAATAACTTTTATACGGTTTCCCGGATGTTTCCTGAATTCTTTTATCACTTCCTTATTTATTATCTGTTGACGATTAATTTTATAAAACATACCGTGAGGAAATTCGTCCATTAGCTGATTAAGGCTATAATCCAGGTAATGCTCTTTCCCATTAAAAAGAACAGCCCGGGTAATTCGATTTTCAAAATAAGTTATGGCAATTTCTTTGATATCAAGCACTTTGGTGCTGTTTCCTATTTTGCTTAAAATCTTTTTATTCGGAGCAAATTCATCTTTCATGAAATAATTGCGAAGTTCAGGATTGAGTTGTATAATCTTCTGTTCCTCAAATTTATTAAGGGCCTGATGTAGTTTTTCTTTTACAAGTGGTTTTACCAGATAATGCACACCGTTAAAATCGAAAGTTTTAATTGCGTATTCATTGTACGCGGTAATAAAAATGATAGGGATTTTGTTTTTTGTTTTTTCAAATATTTCAAAGCATAATCCATCAGAAAGCTGTATGTCTGATAAAATCAGTTGACAATCTTGTTGATTAAGCAGTGCAATACCATCTGCAATATTATCTGCATCTCCCACCAGCTTGTACTCAGGCCTTATTTCCATCATTAGCCTTTTGATTCTTCTTAAGGCTGCAGGCTCATCTTCAAATATTATAATTTTAACCATCTAAAAGGGGTAATTTTACTATAAAAGTTTCATTACGGTTTATAATTTGAATGCTCTTTTTCGTTAGTAACTTAAATCTTTGTTCCAGGTTCTTAAGGCCAATGCCCTCTGAGTTCACAGTTGTGTAGGACGCTGATTTGTTGTTTTTTACAACAAGAAAGTCATCTTCCATATAAATAGAAACAAACAACCTGTTTTTACGGTTTATAACATTGTGTTTTATTGCATTTTCAATTAGTATTTGGCATGACATTGAAACAATAGTTTTGGATTCCGGATGAGGAAGGTCTATTTCTATCTGAATCAGGTCTTCAAAGCGCAACTGATGTATTCTAAAATATTGACTGGCCAACTCAATGTCCTTTTCCAATGATATTAAATCAACCTCTTTGTACTTTAAAATGCCACGATATAGATCTGACAACTCCAATAATGATTTTGAGGCTGCCTGAGTATCCTCCTCTGTTATTTCTGCCAAAGAATTTAAACTATTAAAAAGGAAATGCGGGTCCAGTTGCGATTTAAGCTGATTTAATTCGGATCTGGTTCTGGCATTACGAATTTTTTCCTTTTCAATAAATCTTTTTTCCCGTTGTTTAAAACCATAAAAAATGATTATAAAAAGTACTGAGGAAGATAGCACTAAAAACCATAGGGTAAGCCAAAATGGTTTTTTAATTACAAATGCGTATTCTTTAATCACCTGAGGTTCAAAACCGGGATGCGTTCCGGCGGATACCTGAAACCGGTATTTACCGGAAGGAAGCTTAAAGTACTGAATACTTTTTTGGCCTGTTGAATGCCAAAGTGAATCAACTCCCAACAAACGATATTTATAATAATTATTATCGGGGTTATAATAATTATAAAGTTGAAAATTGAATGTAAAGGTGTTTTCGTTATACTTAAATTCTGAATTGCTGTCATTTACTTTTTCCTTAAACAGCAAGGGCTTATCCAGGTTAAAATGCACATTCCCAAGTTGCATAAGTTTTGTTTTATCTATTTCGAGAATGCCATTTTCGTAGCCAAGATAAATTGAAGAGGAATTTTCAGTTCCCGAGTTAATACTAAGGCCATTCAATCCCGTGCCAGGCAATGGGTATGTGAATTTGAATGTATCATCTACATATAAGTTTTCATAATCAGTTGCCAATACAATACCATTTTGAAGCGGAACAATACTAAGAACCTTATTTAAAACAGATACCTGGTTTACATTATTGTTTTTCAGATTAATACGGTAAACGCCATTTTTTTTTGTTCCTACAAATACCATGTCGCCTTTTACAGCCATACTATAAATAGAATGGTTATCAAGCAACGAAAGTATGCTTCCATTCGAATAAATCAGAACTCCATTTCCAGAAGTACCGATGATAAAAGTATTTCCACTAATTGGCAAACAGTTAAACAAATAATTGTTCCCTATTAATTCATTAAAATCTGTCACAAGGGTTAAATCAACCGGATTAAAAGTTAATAATCCGTTTAAATAGGCCACCCATACCAGTGAATCCCGTACCTTTAGTTGAATTATGTTGTTTTTATTAAAACTCTCTTTTTGCAAAATGTGCTTTAATTCCTTTCCATCTTTGTCAAAAACGTATAAGCCATCACCCAAAGTTCCGGCAATAATATTTTGCTTATTAACCAGCAACGAGGAAACAATTGCATCTTTTAAGTTAGAATTCAAAATAATGGTTTTGACAGGTGTGCCGTTTTTTAAACAAACAATTTTACCCTTCTGGCCCGACCATAAAATGCTGTCGTTTTCAGCATAAAGAGAAAAATTAGAATACCCTTTGGAATGGATTTCCTGTAAAATATCCATTTTGTAGAGCTTATTTCCCTGTGCCAGAAACAAAACATTATTATGCGTAAAAATGTGATGAAACTTACCCGTTGCAACTAAGTCAAAAGTCATATCAGTATTCAATTTATAATATGCTTCCGGGCTTATTGCATATATATCTTCACCATTTGAAGAATACTTCATATTTGGATGAACCATTTCCTGTGTTTCACCGGTAAAAGTGCCGTTATTTAATATTTTGAAAAGATTTCCAAACTCACCAACTGCAATGATATAATCCCTGGCCTTATACAGTTTGCTAATCAACGCAGAAACATTGGATTTTTGAGTTAGAGTCAGGTTCATTTTATTTAAAAGGCTTATGCCATCGTCATGTGCTACCCAAATAGCATTATCATTAAGCAGAATGTCATTCACAAATCCGTTTTTGACATCCGGAATGTTTTTTACAATTCTTGTTTTTGGCTCAAATAAAAATAAACCTTTACCGGCTGTCCCTAAAAGCACAGACGAATCATATAATTTAACAGTTGTGATCAGTTCAGGAAGTGAATCGACAAAAACTTCCTGAGAATTTTCAATATAACTGAAATTCTTCCCGTGAGTTACCAGGAAATTATCTTTCGAAATTGCCATTGAAAAATCGATATTGTTCTTGCCGGAAAATCTCCTGATTAGCGGGTTATCACCGGTGAATTCATAAATATCCTGTTTGGTTTGAATGTATACCACTTCATTGGTGTCTTTCAAAAGATTCGTGATGGGATCTTCCGCAATAAGAACCACTTCATTAGCTATAACGTTACCAACAAAGCTTATTAGAAATATTAATATGAACCAAGTTGAATTATTCATTGGTTTCGGTAAAAGTTATTTCAACGTGAACCGATATTTCAGGAGCAATTTTTGATTCCAGTATCCTGGGAACTGTTATATTAAAATCATTTAGTGGCACTTTAAAATCGGCTGTAGCAAAGAAAATATCGTCTTTCCATTCAATGGATACGGGTATGGTTATCACCTTTACAATACCATGAAGCTTTAATTTTCCTTTTGCATAAATTGTTTTTTTACATGGTTTTATACAATCATCCATCCCAATCATCTTTCCTGAAAATTCTGTTTTTGGATATATTTTGGTTTCAAGGTAATGTTCGTTAAAATGCTCCTTTTGAAGTGGACTATTGAATCCAATAAAAGATTGGACCGGTAAAACAAAAGCAAAAGTTTGGTTTTCCAAATCCAGTAATCCCCTCAATTTATCTGAACTTGCTTTAATCGTTTCCTGAGGTGCAACAGAAATAAAATCAACTTTACCATTGCCGCTAAGATTCTGAGTCAGAACTATTTTATGAGCAACAAAAAAAAGAAGAATTACAAGAATGGCTTTGTTAAAATACATATGCACGAAAATGAAATTTGTTATTGTAACAACGCAGAATGAAATTAAGTTTGTTGGTTTAAGGATAAAAATATTTAATCCTTTCAGAACGATTAAAAAAGACACTGAAGGTGTCAAATATCAATAGCCCCGGGTAAGCGAACCGTCAGTTGACGGTGAGTGTAACCCGGGGTAAATGATAAGAATAAACAAAGGCGCAATCAAACTGATGTTTTAGAGCAAGGTTTTGCATGCGCCGCATATAATTAACTGATAATACATTTTTTGTGTCCATTCTTTTAGTAGGTTTATTTTTATTTCGTCCGGGATATCGGGCATGCGTTGAACAAGGTTCTGCGCCGGACGAGTTCTTCCTCTATCATTTACCCGGCGTTACACACCGGGTTATTAATGTTTAATCCTTTCAGGATTACAAAGAAAGACACTGAAGGTGTCAAATATCAATAGCCCCGGGTAAGCGAACCGTCAGTTGACGGAGAGTGTAACCCGGGGTAAATGATAAGAATAAACAAAGGCGCAATCAATCCGAAGTTCAAGGATAAGGTTTTGCATGCGCCGCATATTCTTAATTGTTAATACATCTTTTGTGTCCATGCTTTTGGCAGTATTTTTTTTATTTCGTCCGGGATATCCGGCAAGCGTTGAACAACTTTCTACGCCGGACGGTTTCTGCCTCTTTCATTTACCCGGCGTTACACACCGGGTTATTAATGTTTAATCCTTTCAGGATTACAAAGAAAGACACTGAAGGTGTCAAATATTAATAGCCCCGGGTAAGCGAACCGTCAGTGTTCAAATACCCTAAAGAATAATGTGTATTCCTTTGGGAATTATCCTTCGGCAACAGGGGATGATAGATATTCCCTAAAGGATAGTTTTGATTTCTTAGGGAAAAACTATGATTCCAGATGGAATTATCCTTCGAAGACGGGGCTTCATAGAGATTCCCTAAAGGATTACTCTTGTCCCTTAGGTAAAAACTATAATTCCGGAGGGAATAGTCTTTCGGGACAGGGAATTGGCTTTTCCTGAAATAGCAAAGTTGTGAACACAGTAGTTATCACATTGGCATTGACATTATTCTTTTGTAGTATTAAATTGTCGGATACAACTTATATATCAAAAAGTTATACTATCAAGAACGGTGCATTTTCAAATGGAAAAATTCAATTTGAATTGTTTCTATAAAAACATTTGTATTTTAGCTCCAAATCTTTTCACGATGGATACAACCGAGGTTTTAATTAAGATTAGAAAAATAGTACGCTCTGTTGACATTGAGTCAAAGAAGATTCAAAAAGAATATGGAGTTAGTATTCCTCAGGTTTTATGTTTGAATTTTCTTCATGAATCAGTCAATTATCAAGCGACTCAGGGTGAAATAAGAAAATTTCTAAATCTAAATCCAAGTACAGTAAGCGGAATTATTAACCGTCTTGAAAAAAAAGGTTATTTAGCCCGATTGCCTAAATTAGGCGACAAGCGAGTGGTGAATATTGCGTTAACTTCAGCAGGCGACAAACTCCTGAGTACAATTCCTTCTCTTTTACACGAGCAATTATCTGAGAAACTAAAAAAATTGAATAATGACGAATTAAAAACCGTGGAAGAAGGACTGGAAACCCTTGTTAAAATTCTGGATATTCAACAAGTTGAAGCATCGCCTCTTATTACCATTGATGCAGAATTAGAAAACAACAATGAAGAAACAGAGGAATAGCTTACGCTTGTTGTGTTATTGTTTATGTAATGAACTTTTTTTAATTCGACAACACTAAATCGTAACCAACTTACAATCAAATTCTCGTATATAAAATCTTTAATATAACTTGCTTTGAGACAAGCTTTAGTGTTCATTTAAATTATTTCTATAGAAATTAAATGAGAAAAATCAGTAATTCTATCATGTCTGATTTTAAAACCTCCACAATGTAAAATCAATGTTAACAAAGGATTTAACAAAGTAAGCAATTTGCAGACTGCTAATTTTTTGTAATTTTGTTCGCATAGAAACAATTAGGCGATTTTATGAATATTTCGAAACTTATAAAAGAACAAATTGCAAAAGCCCCTACAACTGAATTAGAAGAAAAAAATGCAGAAATTATTTTAGAAACAAAACTACCGTATGATTACATTACTGCAAAAAAAATCATGTGGAAGTTAAGATACGAAGCTTTTCTGCCTGATTTAAAAACTTCAACGGTAAATGGAAATACTAATCTTTGTGAGATTGAACTCTCTGCCAAATTAGTAAAAGTACCTAACCATTATAATTAAACAGATATAGATAAAAACCGGCAGGGATGAAGATGTATTATCCCTTGTTTTTTCGTGCATAATCACAAAATCAAAATATGATATACAACAGCAGACAGCAAAACATTGCACAGCTTATTGAGAATGACCCCTTAAAGTCGAAATGGAAAAATTGGAAATGGCAGCTCAGGCATGCTGTCAAATCTTTGGATAAATTTGAAGAACTCCTGGGGGTTCAATTTTCCAATTCGGAAAGGGAAGAACTAAAAAAAACATTTAATAAGTTTCCATTGGCAATAACCCCTTATTATTTATCGCTTATTGATAAGAAGAATTTTCGAAACGACCCGGTTTTTAAACAATCGTTTGGAGGTATTGAAGAGCTCATAACTTTAAAATCGGAGCACGAAGACCCGCTTTCGGAAGAACGCGACAGTCCGGTAGAAGGGATAACACACCGTTATCCCGACCGTGTTCTTTTCCATGTAAGTAATATTTGCTCGATGTATTGCAGGCATTGTACCCGTAAAAGAAAAGTAGGAGACATTGACTTTGTTCCGTCGAAAGAGCAGTTAAAAAAAGGGATTGATTACATTGCCAATACGCCTCAGGTCAGAGATGTGCTACTTTCAGGAGGCGACCCTTTTATGCTTCCTGATGATAAAATAGACTGGCTTCTGTCTGAAATTGGCGCCATTCCTCATGTTGAAATTATTCGCATAGGAACAAGAATGCCGGTTGTTTTACCTTACCGGATTACCGATAACCTGGTTTCCATATTAAAAAAGTATCAACCCTTGTGGATTAATACACATTTTAATCACCCCAATGAAATTACAGCTTCAGCAAAAGAAGCTTTGGCCAAACTGGCCGACGGAGGTTTTCCACTGGGTAACCAGTCGGTACTGCTTGCCGATGTAAACGATTGCCCGCGAATTATGAAATCCTTACTTCATAAATTAGTGCAAAACAGGGTACGTCCGTATTATTTGTATCAATGCGATTTGTCAGAGGGACTTTCACATTTCAGAACACCCGTTGGCAAAGGAATAGAAATAATGGAAAGCCTGGTGGGGCATACAAGTGGTTTTGCCCGGCCAACTTATGTTATTGATGCTCCGGGTGGCGGAGGTAAAATCCCGGTAATGCCCAATTATATTATCTCCTGGTCGACAAATAAAGTGGTACTACGAAATTACGAGGGGGTTATTACAACTTACAAAGAACCCGACAGGTATGAGCAAAAGATGTGCGACCGGGAGTGTGAAAACTGTAATTTAGATTTGAATCTGAACGAAGTTGATGAAACACGAGCCATTGGAATTGAGAAACTTTTATCGGATACGGATGGTACAATTTCACTTATTCCGGAAGATAACGAACGTATTTTAAGGAGGGATGAAGATGCAGGATAAAATAGAAAAAATTGGTCAAGGTACACTTATACAGCATGGTAGCTTAAACAAGCGGGTTTATTTAATGAAGCTGCATAAAAAGGACAGTCCATTTGTTATTCAGCAAATCAACAATCTTGCACGGAAATACAAATACACTAAAATATTTTGTAAAGTTCCGGTTTGGGCCGCACCGCTGTTTTATGCCAACGGATTTATTCTTGAGGCACAAATTCCAAAGTGTTACAACAATAAAGAGGCTGCATTTTTTGTGTCGAAGTTTCTAAGTTCAGATAGATTACTTGAAATTGAGACCGACCAACTATACGAATTTAGTAAATTGATAAAGGAGACAGATAAGTTTCAGTCAACAGAGATTGTTAAAAATTCATCATTTCGTATTAGAAAGTTGGAAAAAAGCAGCCTTGAAGAAATAGCGGCGATCTATCGTGATGTATTTGTAAGCTATCCGTTCCCAATATATAATCCGGGATATATTCTTGAGTCGCTTGAAAAAGGTGTTCAGTATTTTGGTGCCGAAGTTGAAGGGAAGCTTGTGGCTCTGGCTTCGGCCGAAGTGGACAAGAACGGGAAAAATGCGGAAATGACCGACTTTGCTACCTTAGTTCAACACAGAGGCAGGGGACTGGCTTTGCAGTTGCTTAAACATATGGAGCAGGAGATGACAAAACAGGGAATAAAAACCTTATATACCATTGCAAGGTTAAACTCAATGGGTATGAACAAGACATTTTTACGAATGAATTATACCTACTCCGGTACGCTGATAAAGAATACAAACATCGCCGGGAAAATAGAAAGTATGAACGTTTATTATAAACACATTTAGTATGAGTCATTTGGGAACCAGGTGTCGGTTTGCGGATAAATGCCCCGTATTTAACGGAGAAGAAGTGCTTAGTGACATTCCCTTGCAATTATATAGAAATGTATTTTGCTACAGGGGTTTAAAGGGGTGGAACAATTGTAAAAAGTTTATTGATTTCGACAATTCAAAAAAACAAAAAGGAGATATAAAGTATTTATGACAGAGAACAAAAAAATCGACCTGGAAGAAATTGACAATCCGTTTGAGAAGAAAATAGTTGCATTTTTGAGCAACAAAGGTAAATGTATTTACGGAGAAATTTTCAGGGAATTAAAAATACCGACAACAAGAGGTCAGGAAGCTATTTATTCACTGATAACTAAAGGATTGGTTAAACATATTGATAAAACATCCTACATCGAGTTAGCCTCTACAGTTAAAAAATGAGTTGGATTGATTTATCCATTTTTATTGCCTATCTGCTTTCGATGTTAGGGGTGGGTGTATATTTTCTTCGAACCAACAAAAATACAGATGATTATTATGTAGGAGGAAGAAAATTGAGTAGCCTGCATATTGGTCTGTCTGTTGTTGCTACAGACGTTGGTGGTGGTTTTTCAATTGGTCTTGGAGGTTTGGGATTTACCATGGGCCTCTCGGGAAGTTGGCTTTTATTCACCGGTTTGCTGGGTGCATGGCTAAGTGGTGTTTTTCTGATTCCAAAGGTTGCCGACCTGGCCAGACGAAATGGATTTTTATCTTTTCCACAATTCCTTGAGTTTGTTTTTGATAAACGTGTTGCCCTGGTTGCAGGCGTAATTTCTGCAATTGGTTATTTAGGCTTTACAAGTTCTCAAATTCTGGCAGGGGCGAAGCTGGCAGCTTCAACTTTTAATGGGCTAAGTATCGACAATGCTATGCTGGTAATGGGAGTAATTGCCATCGTTTACACTGTAATGGGTGGATTAAAAGCAGTGATTTACACGGATACTATCCAGTGGATTATACTAATGGCAGGCTTGATTTTTGTTGGCTTGCCTTTTGCTTACTTTAAAATTGGTGGGGCCGAAGCCATAAGCACCAGCCTTGCTCCCCAATTCTTATCGCTAAGGTCGGTTTCGTGGCAACAAATCGTAAACTGGATGTTTACTATTATTCCAATCTGGTTTATTGGCATGACTTTATACCAGCGTATTTATGCCTCAAAAGATACCCGAACAGCACAAAAAGGCTGGTTTATTGCCGGATTATTTGAATATCCTTTAATGGCATTTATTGGGGTAGTTTTGGGTATGTTTGCCCGTGTTGCCATGGAAAATCAACTTTTGCCCGGATATAATGCCGCTAACCTGGATGCTGAAATGGGCTTGCCGGTTCTTCTGAAAACGATACTTCCTGCAGGATTTCTGGGAATTGTACTTTCTGCTTATTTTTCAGCAATCATGTCAACTGCTGATAGTTGCTTAATGGCATCCTCAGGTAATCTTTTAACTGATGTTCTTCGCAAGCACAATTCAAAAAACAGTTTGCGATTTTCTCAGTTTTTAACCCTGGTTATCGGAATCATTGCTCTTCTGTTGGCACTGCGAATGTCGAGTGTTTTAGAATTGATGTTGCACTCCTATTCCTTTATGGTTTCCGGAATGATTATCCCGGTTCTGGCTGCTTTATTTTCGAAACGCCCTGATTCAAAGGCTGCACTATTTTCAATGCTTACCGGAGGAGGAATTACCTTATTTCTAATCGTTACAAATGCAAATTTACCTTTAGGATTAGATGCTAACATTTTTGGGATATTCAGTTCATTGGTTGTTTATATATTATTCCATTTCTTGTTCAAAAATCACGCGATTCAAAAAGCAAAATAATAAATATTATAAGCTTTAACCTTTGGCTGCCTTATATTTGTTAAATGAAAAAATAAAAAGAACCTGAGGTTTAAGATATTAAAACCCGGTGCATAAATTGGTAAACCTCGCACAACCCTGTAATTTCCAAATCAATTTGTTCACGGATTATGTTTTTAACTCCTGTTATTAAATTAATCCGAACTTTACAAACCAACCATAGTATAAATCTTAAGTACCGGGCAACTATACGCTCTGAAATCCACCCGGACAACTTACAATTGACTGTTAGCATTTATAAAGCCAAACAGTTTAAATTTTCAGCAAAACAAAAAGAAATGAATTTCCTGAATTGCTGATTCAGGGTTTCTGCAGAATAAGACACAGAAATGTCTTAACTTTAAGTATCCGTTTGACTTGAAAAATTAAAACCATGAATTCAACTACTCATAAACTTGATCGTATTGCAATCACCGTAAAATCTCATATGCTCCTCAGGCAATTGCTTAAGGAAAATCCCATGCTCGAAGAAATTATGCGAAATGCAAGAAATGAAACAGAGGCATTAATAGGTGTAAGAAACTGGGTGCTCGGGGTAATTCAAAAAAATCAGGATGCCTATAAATTTTATAAAAAGGAAACCCGGGGAAGGGTCGCCTTTGAGAAACTGACCTGGAGGGATTTTGCTGCCTTACGAATTTTAGATTATATCGACAATGCAGGCCGTGAATTTGATGATCAGAACCTCAGGGGAGAAAAGGCCATAAGTAATCCGATTCAATTTATCTGGCTTGCGGTTACCTATGGTACCGGAGGAGCAAAACCCTATTTTTTTAAAGATATGTTAATGCTTTTCAGACAATTTACCGGGGAATACAAAAGAAATATTCCAGCGCAAAAACAGGTGGAAGAATGGATGGACAGATGGTGTTCGGGCCTTGATCCAAGGATTGTAAAACTAAGAGAAGAAAACCGGGAACGAATTCTGAAGATCATCATCGGCAAAATTGATAAGGGAGAAATAAGTGATTCTAAATTTTTCTTTTCTGAAGGAATGTCACAAGAGCAAAAATACCTGAAAGCACTTGAATGGTGGAATGACCGATTATTTCATTTACGCTTTGCCGTGCGATCGCCTGAGTTATTAAATGAATTGCTTGACAACTCACTTGATCCGGATACCATGAAGGTTTTGTATGAAGCAGAGGCAAAAGGAATTCCTTTTTTTGTAAATCCTTATTATCTGTCCTTATTGCATGTAAGGGTGCCCTATTTCGCTGTGGGTGCTGATTTGGCCATCAGGCATTATGTAGTTTACAGCCAGCAACTGGTAGATGAATACGGAAACATAGTCGCCTGGGAAAAAGAGGATAAAGTAAAACCGGGAGAACCCAATGCGGCCGGGTGGTATTTGCCCAACGATCATAATATTCACAGGCGTTACCCCGAAGTGGCAATTTTAATACCTGATACCATGGGCCGGGCATGTGGTGGCTTGTGTGCATCGTGCCAGCGAATGTATGATTTCCAGAGGGGCAACCTGAATTTTAATCTGGATAAATTAAAACCACGGCAAAGCTGGGATGAAAAACTGGAAACCCTGTTGGATTATTTTGAAAAGGATGCTCAATTGCGCGATATTTTAATCACGGGCGGCGATGCATTGATGAGTTCTGACAAGTCTCTTGAAAATATTCTGGAAAAGATTTACAGGATGACTTTAAATAAATTCGAGGCAAATAAAAAAAGGGCCAATGGTGAAAAATATGCACATTTTTTACGGGTCAGGCTGGGTACCCGTTTGCCGGTATATTTACCACAAAGAATTACGCCTGAATTGGTAAAAATACTGGGTGACTTTAAAAAGAAAGCAAGCGGGATTGGGATAAAACAATTTTTTATACAAACCCATTTTGAATCGCCGATGGAAGTAACACCAGAGGCACGTGATGCAATCAGACGGCTGAATACCGCAGGCTGGACCGTTACAAATCAGCATGTTTTTAGCACCGCGGCTTCCAGAAGAGGGCATGCCGCAAAGCTTCGGAAAGTATTAAACGAAATAGGGATTATCAATTATTATACTTTTAGTGTAAAAGGGTATATGGAGAATAATTTCAATTTTGCCACCAACGAAAGAGCTGTTCAGGAACAGATGGAAGAAAAGGTGATCGGTAAAATTCCTGAAGAATATTATTCAACCATCAAAGATTTTCCAAATAATGCCGCTTCAATTGTTGAAAGTATGTCGGA
>Ga0207830_100238_pt1 | contig 15696 bp, 10 predicted proteins | sample TtanPargueraPR_6_FD_187740 | JGI IMG/M metagenome (GOLD analysis project Ga0207830, IMG submission 187740) | Aerobic enrichment media microbial communities from Bioluminiscent Bay, La Parguera, Puerto Rico - Tt and E2 (3) (SPAdes) | ecosystem: Environmental > Aquatic > Marine > Unclassified ... | reverse complement strand
GCCGGATGGCATAAATTTCGAAATTATGTCGTCGATTAAGGGTGCACCACATGCAATTGGCCTGGATCGTACAGTTGATAATGAAGCTGAGCCAACAGCAATTATGCGGCAAGGACTGACACACGAATACAAAACCTATGACTGGCAGTATATTCGTGGTTTCCGCTCGTGGGTGAAAAACAGTCACACCGCAAAAGGTGAAGCCAACGATGAAGGTAAAAAAGATGATTCGGCTGTTAAAACAGACACCAATTAGTTCATAAGTTTAATTAGATATTTACTTAGATGAATTCCGGAGAGACCATGCTTCAAGGTCTTTCCGGTTTTAAAAACAAGAGTGAAAACAAACTTAACCAGTAGGAAAATGAAAAAACATAAAGAGAGAATAAAAAAGCAATTAAATATTTGCTTGCTTCTGCTTATTTCTATTCTCAGTGTGCAGGTTATGGCGCAACCCAACACAACCTTCTCTGCAGCCGATATGAACAGAGTACGCGATTTAAGCGGAATGAAATGGAAGTTTAAAATGATGTTGCCTGGCGAAGGGGTAAAAAAAGGACTGCATCGCCTGCCGTCAGAAGATATTGAAACGCTGGTTTGGAACAATGCCCGGGTGCCGGGCGATGTATACACTGATTTGTGGAAAGCCGGAGTAATCGACGATCCGTACTTCGGACGCAATAACGTTCGTGCACAGTGGGTGCAACAATACGAATGGTGGTACTCGCACCAGTTTGATATGAAGGAAATTCCGGAAGACGAAATTGTAGAATTGGTTTTTGAGGGTGTTGATTACAGTTGCGAAGTGTGGCTAAACGGTCATTACCTTGGCGGACACGAAGGAGTATTTTCGAAATTTTCTTTCGATATAACTAAGTATTTGCGCACACATCCGTGGGATGCACAAAAGGGCAGAAATATGCTAATGGTTAAGCTTGATCCGCCGCCACAGGTAAACGCGTTTGTAGCCGGTAAAAAAACACCATGGTTTGGCGATTATACCCGCGATCTTACTCCAATTGGTATCTGGCGTCCGGTAAAAATGGTACGCACCGGTAAAGTACGTTTTAACGATGTGTATGCCAATAACAATATAAACAAAGATGGCTCGGCTGATGTAAAACTTGAAATTACGGTTGAAAACACCGGTAAGCAAGCAAAACAAATGGATTTTGCCGCAACCCTGGCAGGGCATAATTTCGACATGAAAAATGTGGATATTGAATTCTCGGAAACTATTAGACCCGGCTTGCAAAAGGTGGTAAAAAACATTCATTTAAAAGAACCAAAATTGTGGTATCCATGGGATTTGGGCGATCCAAACCTGTACAAAATTGATATTGCCTTAAAAGACGACCAGGTCAATCACGATTTCAATCAAACGGTTTTCGGTATTCGCGAAGTTACCATGAAATGGAATCCCGGCTTCGAAAAAGATGTGGATGTTACTTTTCCGCGTTCAACTTACATTAACGGTAAATTCCATTTCATCCGTTCGGCTTGCTGGGGAGGCCCACCCGATATTTTTGTTGGACGCACCTCACCAGAAGAATATAAGGAACTGATTCGCCTCGCCAAAGAGATGAATATGAATAACATCCGTATTTTCGGCTGGCACCCACCAGAAATTCCTGAATTCTACCAATACTGTAACGAAATGGGGATGACGGTTTGGCAAGATATGATTCCGCTGGGAACAGGAAACATTCCGTACGACGAAGAAAACCTTGTTGAAATTTTTAACGAAGGTATAAAGGTTGTAAAAGAACGCCGCAACCACCCATCGCTGATTATGATGGAGGGAGGTGAAGAAATGATGTTCCGCACGCGTGATCCACATGCCGGGCGCGCTTTTCTTGAGCGTTTGGGCGATTCCTTACAGGCCTATGTAAACCTGCCTTATGTGCCCGATTCGCCAATGACCGACCATGTGGCACAGGAAGCCGGATTTAAGCCAAAAGAAGCCGTTCATGCCTTGCGTTATTTTTACGATATGGGCCAATGGTTGCACGAAGACTGGTACCAGGAATATTGCGATGGGTATCCCATAGTGCCGGAGTTTGCCATTACCTCGGTTCCTGATGTCGAGAGCTTGAAAAAATTTATTCCGGAAGAGGAAATGTGGCCTCCGGGTTTAAGTTGGGGACACCATTGGGCCGACCTAACCCGCTTGCGTATGCAAAACTGGGACGTTTTTGGAAGCGAAATGAAAGGCTCGTTGGAAGAATTTGTGGAAGCATCGCAAGACGCCCAGGGGATTATCTTTCAAAATGGAATTGAGCATTTTCGTCGCGATAAACCACAGTTAAGTGGCATTGCCCTGTGCCATTTTATTACCTACTGCCCCGATATGAAGTGGGGAATAATTGACGCTTACCAAAAACCTAAAAATTCGTTCAATTTTGTGCAAAAAGCCTACCAGCCGCTGCTGGTGAATTTCCAGTTTACAAAACGCCGTTGGCATAACGATGAGCCTTTTGTTGGAAATATCTGGGTTGTGAATGATTTATACGAAGCGTACGAAAACCTTGAAATACGATTTGAAATTAAAGACGATGGCGGAAAAGTATTGAGCAATAAAAACTTCGCTGTAAAAAAGGTTGAGGAGAACAGTGCCAAATTGTTTTTTGAAATCGAGGAAGATGTATTGAGCTCCGTAAACAAGAAATTTTTTGTAACGCTTGAAATGACTGACAAAGATGGCAGAACTGTTTCAGCCAACGATTACTTCTTTTTAATTGGCGACCAGGCCGAAGCAACAAAATACTACAACAACTGGAAGCAGGAGCGTATTGAGCAGGAAAATAAACACGGACGCTACGGTTCGTATTATCATTTCTATAAAGAGTTTACCGGCCAGGATGGAGCAAAATACGAAAGCGATATTCAGGTTCCGCGTGCAATAGGATTTGAATAAGAAGGCAAAGAATTAGACAACCTTGTGAAATAGTTGGTTGGGAATCATCTTAGATAGCAGTGTTTCTGGCTAAGTGATTTGTAGTCAGGTGATATTGTTGTGATTGAGTAGATGGTCTATTACAAGCTAAAATAAATTTGCCCCTTGTTTTAACGAAGATTGTCCTCGGTCGTTCTTGCTTTTTACTGATAAATTGCCACCCTGATTTCAACTTGAAGTGGAATAATTATACTGGCTCAAAATGAAACTGTGCCTTATAATTAAAACATAATTATAGTCGTATAAAAAACACGAATGGATTCAGAATGTATCGAAGGAATAACGTTTATGGGCTTCGAACGATATTGTACAGATGAAAAAGGAATAATACAGCTTGGCGATTTGAAAACATACCTTTTCAATCGTATACTAACTATTAAAACTATAATAATGAAAGCATCTTTATACGAAGGAAACAAAACTTTTTCGATAGTTGAAAAAGAGATAGAGGCACCAAAAGCCGGTGAAGTAAGAGTAAAAGTAGCTTATTGCGGGGTTTGTGGAACCGATGTGCATATTTACCATGGCATGATGGATAAACGGGTGAATATTCCGGAAACGATTGGGCACGAAATGTCTGGGGTGATTGACGCTATTGGTGAAGGTGTTGCGGGGTTCGAAGTTGGTGAAAAAATAACAGTTCGCCCATTGGATAACCGACTGGAGGAAGCATCAGATAAAGGCTTTGGCCATATTGCAAAAAAGCTGAAATTTATTGGAATCGACAGTCCCGGTGCTTTTCAGCAGTACTGGAATGTGCCTGCGTTTACCCTGCATAAATTAAAGCAAGAAACCGATTTGAAACTGGCAGCACTTATCGAACCACTTTCTGTTGCCTGTCATGATGTTCGTCGTGGACGCACAAAAAAGGGAGAAACAGCAGTGGTTCTTGGTGGTGGCCCAATCGGCTTATTGGTTGCAATGGTTGCCAAACACAAAGGAGCCAATGTAATTATTTCTGAGGTAAATGAAATTCGGATTAATATGGCCCGCGAAATGGGTTTTGAGGTTGTTAATCCGGCAAAAACTGATTTGGTAGCTTACGTTGAAGAAAAAACCAACGGCCGTTTGGCTGATGTTGTTTTTGATGTAGCCGGTGTGCAACCAGCTCTGGATATTATGACCGAAGTGGCCGGTATACGCGGAAGAATTGTAATTGTAGCTATTTATGGAGAGCCCAAACCAGTAAACCTGTTTAAGTTTTTTTGGAAAGAACTGGAATTAATTGGTGCACGCGTGTATGAGAAAGAAGACTATGAAGAATCAATTCGTTTAATCACCGAAAACAACTATCCTTTTGAAAAAATAATAACAGCAATAAAACCGCTTGAGAACATCCAGAGCTTGTTTGAGATGATTGATTCTACTCCCGACGGTATGAAGTTTTTAGTGGATTGTAATGCCTAGTAACATTGCTATGAAACAGTTGAACCCAGGAGAATTTATATAAGACGAAATCAATAAATAATTAATCAAAAAAATTAGAAAATGAATACAACAGAACTTTTTGACTTAACAGGTAAGGTTGCTTTGGTAACCGGTGGAACTCACGGAATTGGAATGGCTTGCGGAAAAGCTCTGGCAAAAGCTGGTGCAAAACTTTGCGTAAACGATATTGATGAGGAAAAACTGGCAGCAGCAAAAGAGGAATACGCTAAAGATGGAATTGATGTGTATACCCTGAATTTTAATGTGTGCAGCGAGGAAGAAGTGGATAAAGGGGTAACAAAAATTGAAAACGAAGTTGGGCCTGTTGATATTTTGGTAAATAACGCCGGAATAATAAAACGAATTCCGATTTTAGAGATGAGTGTGAAAGAATACGAACAGGTTATTGATGTAGACCTTGTTGCTCCATTAATTGTTGCCAAACGTATTGCTCCAGGAATGATTGAACGCCGTGAGGGGAAGATTATTAATATGTGCTCGATGATGAGTGTTTATGGTCGCCAAAACGTTTCGGCTTACGCTTCAGCAAAGGGCGGACTTAAATTGTTAACTGCCAATATGTGCTGCGAGTGGGCAAAATTCAACCTGCAGGTAAACGGAATTGGGCCGGGGTATATTGCTACAGCACAAACTGCTCCTATTCGCGAAGGCGGACATCCGTTTAACGATTTGGTAATGACCCGCACACCTGCCGGCCGTTGGGGAGACCCTCAGGATGTTGGAAATGCCTGTTTGTTTTTATCATCGAAAGCTGCCGATTTTGTTAATGGTCAGGTACTTTATGTCGACGGTGGAATACTGGCCAATTTTGGATATGTAAAAGGCGAAAACGAAGTTTAGCAGGCGTCATGCTACTCTTTTTTTATGTAGAATTAAAGAGATGATAGGTAAAAAATAATCTTATTTATAAAACAATGACAACGCAAAATATGAAATTCGACCAATTTATAAATGGCCAGTGGGTAGCACCCTTAAACGGTTGTTACATCGATGTCTTAAACCCTTCAACCGACGAGGTGGTTGGGCTTGTGGCCGATGGCGATGAAGCTGATGCAGTAGTGGCCTTACAAGCTGCAGAAGCTGCAAAAACAGCATGGGCTGCTACTCCGGCTAAAAAACGCGCCGACTTGCTTCGTGCACTTTGTGCCGAGGTTCAGGCCAAGCGCGAACAACTGGCAACAGTGCTTACAAAAGAGCAGGGCAAGCTGTATAAAGTGGCTTTGTTTGAAGTAGACGTATTCTGTTCGTTTGTTGAATATGCTTGCGAGTGGGCCCGCCGTATCGAAGGCGATATTATTCCTTCTGATAACGAAAACGAACAAATCTGGATTCAAAAAATACCCCGCGGGGTGGTGGTGGCTATAACCGCATGGAATTTTCCGTTGGCTTTGGCAGGCCGTAAAATCGGGCCGGCGCTTGTTGCCGGAAATACAATGGTAATAAAGCCTACCAGCGAAACTCCTCTTTCTACTTTTATGCTGGGCGAGATGGCTAAAAAAGCAGGTATCCCCGATGGCGTTCTGAATATTGTTAACGGGCCAGGCCGTACCATGGGGAATGCACTGGTAAAAAATCCAATTACCAAAATGGTAAGCATGACAGGAAGCACTCCGGCCGGTCAGGCTATTTTTAAAGCAGCCGCCGAAAATCTGGCTCATGTGCAGCTCGAATTAGGCGGAAAGGCACCTTTTATCGCTTTCGAGGATGCTGATATTGACGAGGCAGTGGCTGCTGCGCTTCACTCGCGTTTTGATAATTGTGGGCAAGTGTGCACCTGTAACGAGCGCATGTACATTCACGAAGATATTTATGATGCCTTTATGCTTAAATTTATGGAAAAGGTGAAGGCGCTAAAAATTGGGGATCCTTTTGATGATTCAACCGACATAGGGCCAAAGGTAAATAAGGCGGAAATGAAAAATATGCAGCACCTGGTTGAAGTTAGTTTAAAAGAAGGTGCAACGCTGGCTTATGGCGGAAAATCACCGGAAGGAGCTGAATTTCAAAAAGGGAATTGGTTTATGCCAACCATTTTAACTGATGTAAGACAGAATATGACCGTGGTGCACGAAGAAGCATTTGGCCCAATTTTACCGGTGCTAAAGTTTAAAACTTTTGAAGAGGTAATTGCTTATGCCAACGATTGTGAATTTGGTTTGGCGGCCATGGTATTTACCAACGATATGAATAAAATTATGCGTTGCAATACAGAGCTGGAGTTTGGCGAAATTTATATCAATCGCGGACACGGGGAACTTCACCAGGGTTTTCATAACGGGTATAAAATGAGTGGTACCGGTGGAGAAGATGGGAAATACGGTTTTGAACAGTATCTGGAAAAGAAAACTTTTTACGTACGGCATAAGGCTCAATAGACTTTACACAGTTTATAGCTGGCAGATTCAGGGTGGCAAACGTTTCGATGTGGATGACAGAACCACCTTTGCCCTAATTCAAAATAAAAAATGACCAAAATACAAACGATAAAAACGCAGTTGTTTAAAGTGCCTCTTCCTGAGGTGCTTAACGATGCTAAACATGGCGATCATACCCATTTTGAGCTGGTTACCACAACCATTACCTTAGAAGATGGCAGTGAAGGAACGGGCTATACCTATACCGGAGGCAAAGGTGGCCGAGCCATTAAGGCAATGCTTGAATATGATCTTGCACCAGCCTTGATTGGGAAAGACGGCGATGCCATTGATGAGATTTACGATTTTATGGAATGGCATATCCATTATGTAGGCCGTGGAGGAATTGCGTCGTTTGCCATCTCAACTATTGATATAGCATTGTGGGATTTTAAGTGTAAAAAAGCCGGATTGCCATTGTGGAAAATGGCCGGAGGAGCCAACAAGACCTGCAAAGCCTATTGTGGTGGAATCGATCTTCAGTTTCCGATTGAGAAACTTTTAAATAATATGAAAGGTTATTTGGAAGCGGGTTTTAATGCTGTAAAAATAAAAATTGGCAGCCCTGATCTCAATCGCGACATTGAACGAATAAAGGCAGTGCGCGAGTTTATTGGTCCCGATATAACCTTTATGGTTGATGCCAATTATTCAATGACAGTTGATAAAGCCATTGAGTGTATTAAACGCTTTAAACCTTACAACATTCTTTGGTTTGAAGAGCCAATTATCCCGGATAATTATCTGGGCTTCGCAAAAATTGCAGACGAAACGGGTATGGCGTTGGCAATGGGAGAGAACCTGCACACTATTCACGAATTTGAATATGCCTTCGAGCAGGCAAAACTCTCTTTTATTCAACCCGATGCATCAAACTGTGGCGGAATAACCGGTTTTTTGGCAGCGGCCGAAATGTCGCGTAAATACAATATCCCGGTATGCTCGCATGGAATGCAGGAATTGCATGTGAGTTTGGTTTCAGCACAAGAAAATGCCGGTTGGCTTGAGGTGCATAGTTTTCCTATTGATGAATATACTACTCGCCCCTTGGTTGTTGAAAACCATCGTGCAGTTGCGCCCGATTATCCCGGTACCGGAGTAGTTTTCAACTGGGACAAACTGGCTCCATACGAGCTTGTGTAGCTAACTAATTCAGGCAACAATATTACCCCGGTAAAATAAATCCGGGGTTTTTAAAACTTACCATACGAAGTGGACTGAACTATCAGTAAAAAACAGAAATATGCGGAGAGTGACTGGAAGAGAATATTATCAGAACTAAAAACCAAATAACGATGACCATAAAACAGCAGAATTTTGGAAGCTTCGAAAACCAGAAAATAAGCCTTTATACGCTTGAAAATTCCCAAGGAATGCAGGTTAGGTTAATGAATTTTGGTGCTACCATTACGCAAATTACCATTCCCAACAGCAAGGGACAACCTGTTTCTATTGCCTGCGGTTTTGATAACTTTGAAGACTATTTTTCAGAAAAATACAGAGCTAACGCACCCTATTTTGGATGCACTGTGGGGCGTTATTGCTCGCAAATTAAAGACGCAAAATTTGAGATAGATGGCCGGGAGTACAAGCTGGCCAAAAACTGTGGAGAAAATAACCTGCATGGTGGAACCATTGGTTTCGATAAAAAAATATGGGAAGCAGAGCCAATCCGGACTGAAAATGCTGTTGTTTTTCGTTTGTGGAGCAAGGACATGGAAAAAGGCTTTCCGGGAAATGTTGAGGCGCAGGTAAAAGTAACTCTTACCGAAAACAATGAGATTGTATTGAATTACGAGGCTATTGCGGATAAAAAAACACCATTATCGATGACCAATCACAGTTATTGGAATCTTTCCGGTTTTAATACTGATATTCAGGATAACCTGGTTAAAATTAACACCAACAAGTTAATGGAAACCGACCAAACAGGTGCCGCTACCGGGGTCGTAAATGTTGAAGGTACGATTAATGATTTGCGCAGTGCACGAACAATAAAAGAGGTGCAATCGGAGCTTGGCGATGGTTTTGAACATTTTTACATTTTTGATACCGACACAAAACAGCTTAAGGCCATTGCCGAAATTGAAGATAAAGAATCCGGTAGAAAGCTGGAAGTTTTATCAACAGAACCATGCATGCTTTTTTACACCGCCAAATACATGGCTGACGAGCTACAACGAAACGAGAACGAAAAATATGGAAGATACCGTGCCTTTGCCTGCGAAACACATCGTTGGCAAAATGGTCCAAATCTTTCCGAATCGCCCAATACCTTTATCGAGGCTAATGAGAAATTTACGAGTAAAACCATATTCAAATTGAAATTTTAGAAATCACTACTAAAACAATACAACTATGATTGGAATTCTATTCGCGGTATTTGCCGGCGTAATGTTAGGCTTTTGGGCTATGCCCGGAAAATTTGTAAAAAACTATGAGTTTGAAAATGCCTGGGGTGTTTGCTATTTATTTATGTTATGGATTATTCCTGTAATACTGGGATTTTCACTAATTGATAATTTTGCACAGGTGTTGAGCGATGTTGGGGGAGCTGTTTTATTAAAAATGCTAATCCCCAGTTTTCTATGGGGAGTTGGAATGCTTTTGTGGGGAAAAGCCATTAACCATATTGGCTTGTCGTTAGGCTTCTCCATTTTTATCGGTACCATTGTTTTTATTGGTTCCTTACTGCCCTTTTTTATTTACGGCTTGCCAGCAACCAATGTTTTGCTAACTATCCTCCTCGGTATTTTGGTCATTCTTTTGGGCATAGTAATGAATGGACGTGCCGGTATATTGCGCGAGGGAAATAAAAGTGGAGAGAAAGCCGCTGGTGGCTCGATGATGACCGGGATAATAATTGCCGTGGTTGGAGGTTTACTTTGCACGGGATTTAATATTGCAAACGAATTTGGGAAAGAAGCTATTGCTGTTGCTGTTGAAAAAAACGGGAACGAAAGCTGGCTAACTTCTGTGGCCTCCATGTTTATCGTTTATGTGTCTGGTGGCCTATTTGTAATACCTTATTTTCTTATACAAATTACCCGGAAGAAAATGTGGGCTGCCTTTCGCGTGGCTGAGGCTGGTAAAAATGTGTCGTTGGCAGGTTTAATGGCCGCACTAAACTTTACAGCATCTATTTTATTTGCCTATTCTGCTTTTGTTCTTGGCAAAGCAGGAGGCACTATCGGATACGCAATTTTTAATACCATGTCGGTGGTTGTTGCCGTTGTTGGAGGAATAGTAACAAAAGAGTGGGCTACGGCAAAACAACAAGCTAAAAGTGCCTTGTATATTGGCCTTGCAGCAATGATTATAGGGGTTGTAATTATTGCAATTGGCAATGGTCTGGCCTAACCGTAAAGCCATGAAGTATTTAGAGAGACGCTGTGAGCAATAATTAAATGTTGATTAATTCTCCTGGTTAAGAGCCAAAGTCAATAAGGTTTATAAAGTAAGCAGATTGTTTTTACTCAACATTTAGAATATTCAGCTAATAAAAAACCGTAATAAGCTTTTTCTTTTAGCTTACTACGGTTTTTTTTGTTGGTGATCCCACCGGGATTCGAACCCAGATCGCAAGAACCGGAATCTTGTATTCTATCCATTGAACTATGGGACCATTTGCGTGCAAAAGTAACAAATTTCCCGAATGTGAGTAGTGAAATTGAAGATTAGCTTAGGATTAATTGTTAATAAAATGCTTTGCTCCCTTTAGCTGTCGTTTTTTTATATCGCTACTTTTGTGGCATAAAACAGAAAACAATGAAGGATAGGGTTAACCTTGCCAGAGAGCAATTTGATTCGTATGTTGAAGCTATCGAAGGTTTTGATGAACAGCAACTCCAAAATATTGAAATAAAACGAAACCATTCATACCGGGTTGCAGATCTTGCTGTTATGCTGGCTTCCAAACTGGGATTAAATGAAACCGAAGTTTATCTATCGTTTCTTATTGGATTGTATCACGATATCGGAAGATTTAAACAACTAAAAGATTACAATACTTTTAGTGATGCAAAATCAGTTGATCATGCAGCGTTTGGTATTGATGTTCTTAAAAACGGGAATTTTTTTAATGACCTGGATGAGGACCAGGTTAACCTGATTTATTTGGCTATACAACAGCATAATAAACTTGGGTTACCAAAACAATTGAGTGATAAACAGCGACTGCTGGCACAAATAATACGGGATGCCGATAAACTGGATATTTTAAGGGTAATTACCGATTATTATTCTAATCCAAAAGCTACGCCAAATCATACATTAACCTGGGAAATGCCTAAAGGAAATACTGTTTCGCCTGATGTTTCAAAACAAATCTTAAAGGGTAGTCTTGTATCAAAGGAAAAGGTTGTCAACGAGCTGGATATTAAAGTGATGCAGTTATCCTGGGTGTATGATCTTAACTATCGTCCTTCATTTGAATTAATGATGGAACGACGTTACCTTGAAAAAATTTATAACTCGATGCCGAAAAACGACACTGTGATAGAAATTTTCAGAAAGGTAAAAGTATTTGTTGAAAATAAGTTTATTGCCTGATGCTAAAGATTGTTACGGTTGCAATATCCCGACATAAAAGTAACTCAAAAAAACAGTAAGTAATGGCTAACAGATTAGTGTGCTTATGTAATCTTGTAGATGAAAAAGAGATAAAAAAACTGCTGGAAAAAGGGGCTGATTCTACATTGCAAATTCAATCGCTAACCCGGGCGGGAACTTCTTGTGGCCGTTGTTTGCCGGTTATTGATGGTTTGGTAAAAGAGCATTTAAAAACAAAACCCAAGCCGCAACAAGGAAAGCTGCGACTCGGGTTCTAAACACAACATCAAAATATTTTTCTAGAAGTATCTTGGCGATACAACTTTTTCTTTCTTAAATCGTAATTCGTACGACACCATTACTTCGTGGGTGCCATTGTTGTAATGCTTCAGGTTTGTTGTTGCAAAGTCAATGGCATAACCAATTCTCAGTTTTTCGGCAAACAACCATTGGGCAATAAAACCATACGAATCACCCGAGCGCCACATCGCACCTAACCAAAGTTTTTCTTTTATGAGGAAATTACCTGTCAGGTCTAATTGAAGTGGAGTCCCGGTTTCAGAAGTAAACGATGCTTTTGTTAAAGCCGTTGGTTTAAACTTCACATTTTCTCCGAGGTCGAAAACAGCCCCGGCCATTAAGAAGTAATGACGTAGTTGTCCTTCAACCGAAAAGTTTTGATAATCGCTTTCAAATTTACTATTGATAACCCTTGGAATAGAGAATCCAACATAAGCACGTTTGCCGTACAGAAATGCTCCAACTCCAAAGTTTGGTTTTAGTTTCGAGTCAATATCACCAACAAATGAAGGATCACCCGGATCGATAATATTGTGCTCAGCAAGGTTGTGGTTGTAACTTGTAAACCCACCTTTTAAACCTAATCGTAAATTTGTTTTTTCGCTTAACGGAACCAGGTAGGAGTAATCGCCATAAAGGTAAAAACGCTTCACATAACCTACCTTGTCATTTATTACATTTAAACCCAGGGCTACCCGTTCATTTTTTAACGGGGCCTGAAATGAAAATGAATAAGTTTCAGGAGCACCGTCCCAGCCTGTCCACTGGTGACGGCCCAATGCCATAAAACCTACCGATTCCCATGTTCCGGCATAAGCCGGGTTTATGGTTTGCGTATTAAACATGTATTGTGTATACATCGGGTCTTGCTGTGCATTAGAGGTAAATGCTGCTACTACTATTGCCAGAATCCCTAAACCTTTGATTATATTTAATTTTGTTTTCATCGTTCTAATTTTTTCAGATTTAACATTCATTAATTAATCAATTAATTATTTAGGAATACGAATCCCGTAACTGGCTCTTTACCATCCTTATTGAAGTACAGTATGTAGAAGTAGTTGGCAGCTGGCAACTGGTCTTTACCAAGCTGCATATCGTGCATCGATGTTCCATCCCACCAGGCATCGTACTCGCCCCAATGCGACGTGTTACCAAATCGTTCTTGTTCAAACACCAGGTTGCCCCATCGGTTAAAGATTTCAATTTTGGCATCCGGATAATCGTCCTCAAACTTCGCATCGCTTTCAATAGTACACGCAATTCTGAACAGGTCATTATAACCATCACCATTAGGTGAGAAACCATCAGGAATATTCCACTCATCGCAGGTTTCAGCTTCTGGTTCTTCCGGGATAACACGTCGTTCAATGTCATCTCTCCAATCTCGAATATTATTCACCGTATCAGCGGCCATATCCACTAATGGTGCATTTGAACCTACCGCATTCTTTCCATGTAGCCATTCAAGACTTGTGTCGTAGGTGTCGTAGGCGTCGTCAAGGCCATCACCATCGCTATCCGTTCCGATGAAATCAACATCAGCAATACTGTCATAAGGTAGTTCGTCCCATCCTTCAATGTAGTCAGCAATTCCATCGTTGTCTGCATCCAAATCCTGGAAGTCAGGTGTTCCGTCAAGATCCATATCCATTGCCGGATAATACACATTCTGTTCGTTATCATCATACTGATCATCCCAACCGTCTTTATCCGAATCACTTCCTAACGGAGGATAATAGTCAAATCCAAAATCAATACCACCATCGGCTTCATACTGAATACCTTCTGGTATATTTTGTTGCCACTCAATGTTGTCGACAATACCATCGTTATCCGAATCAATATCAAGGCGATCAACTATGCCGTCACCATCAGTATCAATATCACCATCTGCATTAGCCGACTTATTTTCGTCTTGCTCATGTATATCCAAAAGACCATCATCGTCATCGTCAATATCATCTACGTCTGGAATATCATCACAGTCGGTATCCAACAGAATATGAATGGTTACCTCTGCCGTATCGCAATTTTCAGTATTTACAGTATGACAAACAGAGTAAGTAAGTGTTAATACTGCCTCGCTGGCATCTTCGTTTACATAGTTTAATGCACCATCTGTAATTGTAACACCATTAGGTAATGTATTTAACACATTAAAGTTTGAATTTTCTTGTGTTATACCTTCATCGTTGGCAAGCAAGTCTACATCGCCTGTCACGGTTCCACCCGGGCAATAAATCAAGGTAAGTACATCAGGATTTGCTCTGAATGGTTCAACACCACAATCAAATTCTCCTTCTTCAACTGTAACTGATGCAGTGCAAGTTGAAGTATTACCACATTCGTCAATTACGGTTAATGTTACTAGATTAACACCTAAACCACCGCAATAGAAGTTTTCCTTATCAATAAACATGGTGTCTATTGCACAATTGTCGGTAGAACCACCGTCAATGTCGGCAACAGTAATACTTGCAACGCCATTTTCATTCAGTTGAATTGTAATATCATTACAAACTGCAGTTGGAGCTGTGTTATCAAGAACAGTTATAACCTGTACCTGAGGTTCTGCTTCGTTTCCACAAGCATCGGCAAGTGTCCATGTACGTGTAATAATCCATTCTCCTGCACAGTTGCCTTGCTCTGTGATTTCTGTATATTCTGCATTCAAATCAGTACAGCAAATGTCGCTTTCATCAGTTACGTCACCAGTAACTTCTACGCTTGCATCATATTGGCAGTCATCTCCTGAATATATGGTAATATCGGCAGGAGCAGTAAATGTAGGAGCGATGGTATCAACAATTGTAAATGTGGCTGTTGTCGACACACTGTTGCCACAATCGTCAGTTGCAGTAAAGGTAACAGTTGCTGATCCGGTATTGCAACAACCAGGAGTAAGTGCTTCAAAATTGTTGCTCCAGGTTATTCTACCAAAGCCTGCTTCAGCAGCACCGGTTGTTCCGTGTGTTGCTAACCAGTTTTCAAGAGCTTCAGTATTTCCTAAGCCATCACATTCAACGGTTAAATCGCTTGCTTCGCTGGTAAGCTCCACAATGTCTTCTCTAACAGTCAAATTCAAAATTATTGTACTGTCGCAACCAGCTGCATTTGTCGTGTATTGGCGGTATGAACCTGTTTGGGTATAAGTTCTGCCATTTAAGGTATACTCGTCGCATACAACCATACTGATTACATTCAGTGTACTTTCCAGGATGGTTAAGTTGATGGTCAGCGTTCCGGTGCAACCTTGTTCGCTTTCAATAACCTGAGTGTAGGTTCCACTTTCAGTATATGTTTCACCATTAAGTTCATATTCTTCACAAGCAGTTACATCAATTGTATCTTCAGGGCTCTCCAATACAATCAGGTTAATAGTTAATGTACTGTCGCATCCTGCGTTGTTCGTCAGGTTCTGAATAAAGGTGCCTGATTCAGTATAAGTGGAATCATTAATAGTCACTTCATCACAAACCGTCCTGTTTATTGTTTCTTCCGAGCTGTAATTTACAGTTGCAACAATTGTAAGTGTGCTGTCGCAGCCAGCCTCATTAGTCAGGTTTTGCGTGTAAGTACCCGAGGTGTAATATGGAATTTCATTTACTACTACAGAATCGCAACCTTCTTCTTCAATTGTCGCCGTAGTGCTTTCCAGAACAGTTAAGTTGATGGTCAGCGTGCTGTCGCAACCAGCTGCATTTGTCAAGTCCTGGGTGTAAGTATCGCTGGTCGTAAAGGTTTCACCATTAATAACCAGGCTGTCGCAAACGGTAGTATCAATTGTCGCCGTAGTGCTTTCCAGAACAGTTAAGTTGATGGTCAGCGTGCTGTCGCAACCAGCTGCATTTGTCAAGTCCTGGGTGTAAGTATCGCTGGTCGTAAAGGTTTCACCGTTAATAACCAGGCTGTCGCAAACGGTAGTATCAATTGTCGCCGTAGTGCTTTCCAGAACAGTTAAGTTGATGGTCAGCGTGCTGTCGCAACCAGCTGCATTTGTCAAGTCCTGGGTGTAAGTATCGC